>Ga0210396_10000148_pt1 | contig 123002 bp, 93 predicted proteins | sample IncBWH17OmetaG_FD_155466 | JGI IMG/M metagenome (GOLD analysis project Ga0210396, IMG submission 155466) | Forest soil microbial communities from Barre Woods Harvard Forest LTER site, Petersham, Massachusetts, United States - Inc-BW-H-17-O ...
CGAACGGCTCATCGCGGGACTCAAAACATTTCCCGGCTCAAAAATCTACGGCATCACTGACCCGAAACATTTCGACCACCGTTGCCCAACCATCGCCGTCCGCATCGACGGCCACACTCCGCTCGAACTCGCCACCAAACTTGGCGAACGCGGCTTCTTCACCTGGGACGGGAATTACTATGCGCTCAATCTCACGGAGCTACTCGACGTCGAGAACGACGGCGGCTTTCTGCGCGTCGGTTTGTTTCATTACAACACGGTCGAAGAAGTTGACCGATTGCTCGCGACGTTGAAGGAGATCGTCTCGGCCGGATAGACGGAACGGTTTCAACGACTCAAGTTGATGCCCCGCCCGAGTACGAAAACGAAGAGCAGGCACACAGGCACAGCCGTCAGAATCCAGCGATAGCTTCGCGAGATCGGTTCTGCGGATCCAGAAACGACAATCGACCTGGGAATGTAGTAGCGAAACCAAAGCATTCCACTATGCGCTCCGGCCGATGCGGGGAGCGCCGACAACCACACCAACTGGATGCCAATCGGATTGAAGAGCCCCGAAATGCCAATCCCCGCGATCGCTGTAAGGTAAGGCAGCAGCGTGAGGCGAAGCAGCCGAGGATTCTTAACGGAAACTCCCAGATATTTTGCAAAGCCGAGTCCGGCGACCAACACAGCGCCGTAATATGTGGCAACCCCTACTACAAACAGCAACGTCCGCCACATCCACTGAGGATGCATTCCGGCGATTACCTGGGCCCAATCTCCAAAATTCGTCACGCCAGAAAAGAAGAAATACCCGGTGCCGTCGAAGAGATTGAACAGGCAGGCGATGAGCAGGAAGTATCGAATCTCGATCGATGCCTCGCGAACCCTCGTAAGGGCAAACCACAAAATCGCACCCGCGGCGAGGTTCACCAGCGTGCCCCCAGCCTGCACCAGACGGGAATCAAACGTACTGGACCACGCCACCGTGCTCAGATTGCCCGACTGCGCGCCGCTCAGCATGGCGATCAACGCATGACCTACGCCCTCGTGCAAAACATCGGCCAGCACCGCCGCCAAAAGACCGATCGCGCAGACGGTGAGCGCGTCGTCCGTTTTAATGGGATCGTCGATCACGAAGTTGTGTCTTCGACCGGATCATCATGGCCGGAACACTTCCACAGCTCCGGCCTTCGCCATTAGCAACACGCTGGCCATGCCGACGAACAGTCCGTGCTCGACGATTCCAGGCAGATCGCAAAGCTTCGCATTCAGCGCAGGCGGATCGTCGATCTTTCCGAAATGACAATCCAGAATGTGATGCCCCTCATCGGTCAGGTACGGCTTGCCCGCCGCGTCCAGCCGCCGCACCACCCGCGCGCCAAGGTCCGTAATTCTCTTGGCCACTAACGGCTCCGCGAATCCGATCACTTCTACGGGCAACGGGAATTTCCCCAGCGCTGCCACCTGCTTCGACGAGTCCGTAACCACGACCATCTTCTTCGACGCTGAGGCAACGATCTTCTCCCGCAACATCGCGCCTCCTCCGCCCTTGATCAGGTTGAGTCTCGGATCGAACTCATCCGCGCCGTCGATCGTCACATCGATTTGCTGGTACTCTTCAAACGTCGCGAGCGGGATTCCCAGCTCGGCCGCGAGATCCCGCGACGCGATCGACGTCGGGATGCCACGAATCTTCAGGCCCTCGCGCACCCGCTCCGCAAGCAGGCGGATGGCAATCGTTGCAGTCGAGCCGGACCCCAGTCCCACGATTTGCCCATCGTGGACGTACTGCAAACTCGCCCTGGCAGCCTCTGCCTTCTCCTGATCATTGGCCATCAATGCCATCCTAATTCGATGTAGATGAGATATCCGCCCAGCGCCAGCCCGAACAGCGCGATGACCACGGCGACCAGATCGATCACAAACCCCGCCGGCTCGAAGGCCTCCCGCTCCAACTGATCGCGCGTATGCCGGTACCGGAACAATCCCGCAATCGTCAATACGACCCCCGCGAGAATCGAGATCATGCCAAACCAGACCGAGAGTCCGGTCGTCTTGACCTCGCGCCCTTGCAGCATGCCGAACTGCCGAATGGCGATCGCGAAGCGTCCGATCGCGAAGCCGAAGACCACGATGGCCACACCCGTGCGCACCCACGCCAGAAATGTGCGCTCGTTCGCCAGGTGATCGCGGGCTCGATTGGGATTCTCGGGCATCGGCAGGCGGAGGTGCCGGACGATTATTCCACAGCTTTCTGCAACAGCGCTCCCGCCCCGGCAAGATTCTTCACCAGATCCGGGGGGATTCCGTGGCGTTGCTGCAGATATTCGGGGCTGTTGTAGGTGACCCAGACTTTTCCCTGGTCGTCTTCGGCGACCAGCGCTTTCAACGGCAGGTCAATTGCCACTGACGGAGCCGCTACCATCACCGGTGTCCCGCCTTTCGGGCTGCCGAACAGCAACACCTGCGTCGGGTGCATCTCGAGTCCCACCTTGGCGGCTTCGCCGCTATGATCAATGCGCGCAAAGATCGTCATTCCCTTCGCCCGAAGAACCTCCTCCAACCGCTGTATTGTTTCCGGAACCGATCGCGGACTCGCAATCCGCACCAGCCCATCGCCGCTCTCAGACATCTCCTTCCTCCCGTCGGCACGTCCTCACGGGCACGTGTACGATGTCAGCATCTTTCCCAGGATCTCCTTCAAAATCTTCCCGGCCACGGTCGCGGTCAATTCCGAAACATCGCGGCTCGGGTTGTACTCCACGATATCGGCCCCCACGATGGTCGCCGTGATGGAATGCAGATGATCTAGCACCTCGCGCACCGACATGCCCCCGGGCTCCCTATGCGACACTCCTGGCGCGAATGCCGGATCCAGCACATCCATATCGAACGACACATACACCGGACACCAAGTCTTCACCTCTTCGAGCGCACGCTCGTGCCCTATCTCATAAATCTCAACTCCGAAGCGCGCAGCCTGCTTTTTCTGATGCGGATTCAGCGTCCGAATTCCCACCTGGATCAGCCGCTTCGTGAGCTTCTCTTCCATGATCCGCGCAAACGGCGACGCATGCGAATGGCGATTACCCTGAAACTCATCGTAAAGATCTGGATGCGCGTCGAAATGAATCAGCGTCAGGTCTTTGAACATCCTGCCGAATGCCTTCAGGATCGGATACGTGATCGAGTGGTCGCCTCCCAGGCACACCGCCCGCTGCCGTTTCTCCAGCAGCGCGTCAACCGCCTGTTCGATCGCCGGAAACGGATCCCCATCTGCAAAACGCAGATCGCCCGCGTCTTTGTAGGCACCCTCTGCGCCGACATCGACTCCCAGTTCCGTCCACATGTTCGACGCATCGCAAACCAGCGCGTCGCGGATCAATGGCGGAGCCGCTGCTGCTCCCCGTTTGTACGACGAATTCGCATCAAAGGGAATGCCCAGCAGCGTGGGCGCTCCCCAAGGCAACTTCCTTGGTGGACTCGACATGGGCACACCTCAAGCGTTTTTACCTTACACCTTTTTCAGGATTGTCGGCTTTGAGGCCCGCTGCAGACGGGGTCACGAGCATCTTGTCGAAAAGAGTCGCACCCCGAACTGACGCCTGCCGATACGAAAAGCCCGGCCAGGGAACCCAGCCGGGCAATTGTTCTGACGCACACGAGTTCTGCCTGAAAATGGAGAGCTTGGACGATCTCGAAAACCGTCCTTTACTTCCCTGGCAGATAACTCAACTCCGGATGGAACTGAACAATGTCGCTCGTTTCCTTCTGCACTGCACCGTCGAGGCGGCTCACGATCGAATCCGCTTCCTCTTGGCCGAAAGCGTCTTTCAGCATGTCGCGGAAAGGCTTTACCTCGGGCTTCTCCTCGAAGTCCGCCCAGTTGCTATGCGGCAGTACCAGGACGAAAGTATCCACCGGTCCCCCGCTCCAAAGTTCGTACCAGTAATAGTTCAGCGGCCATTTGGTCTTCGTGCCCGCCTCGAAAATGCGCCCAATCGCGGACTGGAAGTCGGAGCTCTTCCCCTGGCGTATGTAGAAGGTGATGATCTCCGAAAACTTCGACGGCATTTTGTCGGCCGTCGGATTGCTCACCTTAGGCATGTATTCGTAGTAGCGGGCGATGATGGACTCAACCGCGGCACCCACTACCTTTTGGAATTCCGCCAGGTCGGCCTCGTCGGAAATGGCTGGCTTGTCGAAATCCGCCCAATGCTGACCCAGGCGGCCAACAATGTACGTTCCCGTGTCCTCTCCGGTCAGCGTCTCCCATACATAAAGAGGCTGTGGATCGTTCTGCTGCTTGTGCCAGGCCGCTTTCTGTTTCCGTCCTGCTTCGTACTGCGGCACCATCCCGTTTTTCGGTTTTTGAAACTCGAGCGCCGCAATGCTTCCCGGTTTCTCTTGGGCCCCCAAAAAAACAACTGAAAGCAACACCACGCCCAAAACTGACAGCAGGTTCTTGCTGTTCATTGTGTGCTCCTTTTTGGTGGTAAGTCGTTTGCGATCTTTCAAATCTTCACGGGTCCCTAAAACGGGGGGAACAATACACCTAGACATTGTCGCCGTGAACAAAAATGTTTTTTAGCGAGTTTCAATCCACCAAGGAACAGGGCGGTTCCTTAATCACGGCACCGGGGCGGCCGCGTTCTCCTATAAACGAATGAGGCGTCACCCGGCTCGTGCCGAATGACGCCTCTCCGCTTCCTTCAACCTCTCTCTTCGTTCTCTACTTGTCGAAGTTGAACAGGTCCATCAGGTCACCGATGGCGGGCCCGTTCAACGGAACGTACGGATTGCTCCTCGACGCAACCGGGTTTGGATAATTGTCGCGGCTGCGATTCGTGAGCGGCTTCAGTCCCCAGTTCGCTTCGATGAACTTGACGACCGAAACGTGATCCGCGTAGGTGTGCGAGATGTGGCCAGCCCTGGTCCAGGGCGAAACCACGATCGTAGGAATTCGCGTGCCGTCTCCGAAGAAGTCCAGCGGCTGGATGTATCCAGAATCATAGTAGCCGCCGCCTTCGTCGAAGGTCACCACGATTGCCGTGTTGGCCCACAACTTCTGATTCCCCCTCACGCCGTCCACGATCTTCTTCACGAAGCCTTCGAACAGAATCAGCTTCGACGACGCCGGGTGTCCGTCGAGATATCCATCCGGCTTCACATACGAAACCGCCGGCAGGTTCCCGCTCTGAATCCCTGCATACAGGTCGGTCGTGTCCAGGTTGTGGGCACGGCCCGACGAACTCGTCATGATCGAAGTCGAATATTGGAAGGGGTTGCAGATGTTGCAGTAGGTGTTATCCGGCGTAACGTAGTTGTTGTCCGGATTAGCCAAATATGCGTTCCACTGGTCGCCATAGTACGCCCACGAGATACCCTTTTCGCTCATAGCATCGCCGATGCTGCGCACAGGCGAACCCGGGATCGTGAAAACAGTCTCGCCAGGGTCGGCGAATGCAGCCGCGGAAGTAGCGCTGCTGCCGTCGCCAAAGTAGCCGGGGTTGTAGTTATTGAGAATATAGTAGTGGCCGCGATCGCAGTTCGGCTTCACCTTGATTGCCCTGAGATAGCCCACGACGGCGCTCACGCCGGCCGCGTCGCTATCGGAGCAGTTGCTGTAACTGCCGCCACCGGATGAGGGGCTGCCATAGGACCCGTTGCCGTATCCGTCTTCCGTGTACCAGTTGTTCGTTCCCGGCGCAGGATTCGGATTCTCGATCTCATCCACCACCCCAGCATTCGGACTGCCCGCCGCCAGTAATTCGTTATGCGGTGGCTTTGCCGGCTTCCCGTTTGAATCCGAATACCAGATATCATCCGCGAACCCCAGCATGATGTGATTCGCGCCCGTGCCGCCCATCACGGCCTGGTGATAATTGTCGCTCATCGCATAGTGATCGGCCAAATACTTCAGGTACGGAGCATCGCCCTGCAGCATGTTGTAGAAGCTCATCGACGTCGAGCCTTCCTTTGTGCTCGTGTCGTTGAAGTTCGCTGGCTGCGAATTTCCATTCGATCCCGCGCCGATGGTGGTCTCGACCCAGGGGAACAGATCAGCTTTGCAACCGTTCTTCGCGCTGCAATCGAACTGTTGCCACATCTGGTAGAAGCGGTGAACTGGGCTGTTGTCGTAAACGTCGTAGGGGTGCGTCGACGACGTCAACTGGTAGGGTCCGCTGGGCAGGCTGGCCGCATTCGGGATGCGCGTGTCCACGGCGCCGTGACTTAGGCCGCTGGGGAGACTACCCGTCGTCAGGTAAATGTAATAGTCATCGGGTAATCCATTCTCGATAGCCTTCGCGCTGTTCACATCTGGAAACGGCGCAGGACCTCCACCCGCCAGCGCAGGAGGTAGAACGTCGTATGGAGTGTTGCCCGACGGGCTCAGGCGATACTTGTCGGGGGTACTGTCCGTGGCAAACGATTGGCTGGCCTGAGAAAAATTCGTGCCCGGGGTCCCATCTTCCTTCACGATACCCTTCGAGAGCAGGTTACTCACGCTCTCACCCTGTCTCGGTTTGTACGTCGCGAATACGTGATCGAACGTGCGGTTCTCGCCGATAATCACGATCAGATGTTGAATGGGAGTTCTGGTTTGCCGGTGTTCTTCCGCGGCCACGAAAGCCGGCGCAACTAATTGCGCTACCAGGGTGGCCACGCTCGCTACCGCGGCGCCGCGCCACTTCCAGGGAACAAGTTGCCGAGATTGCATGTTGGTGCCCTCCTCCAAAGGCGAGGAGAGACTATCGTCCACTTGTTTCGGTTCTGTAAAGGCACAGTTACAGCCAGATGAATTTTCCCTGTGGAAAACTTCAGCGTTCAATCTTAGCATCGTGACCCGACGCATTCTAAGGCGTTCCCCTGAGGCCTCGGACACCTTTTGGGAGAGGCAGGAGCGTGAACAGTGAACGACCGGTTTAGAGAACCTCGGAAAGCCTTCGAATGCCCTCCCGGATTTCTGACTCCTTGAGTCGGGAGTAGCCAAGCAACAGTCCAGGGCGTCGCGGCTTGTTCGCATAATAGGGCGCGAGGCCGTATATCAGAATTCCACGTGCTAGTGCCCTAGCAACCACTTGCTTCTCGGACACTCGCTCTCGTGGCCACACCACCACATGCGCTCCCGCGCCGTCCCCGCTGACTTCGACTCGATCCTGCATGAATTTTTGAATCGAGTCGAGGAGGACGTCGCGCCGGCTCGCGTTCCTTCGTCTCACGCGGCGCAGGTTTCTCTCATAGAGTCCACTAGCGATAAATTCCGCGAGAGCCTCTTGTTCGAGAGTTGGCGTGTGACGGTCGCACAGCCATTTTGCGGCTGCAAGTGTATCCACTAGCGGCTTGGGACAAATCAAATAACCGATTCGCAGCGCCGAGAACACGGTGCGCGAAAACGTGCCGATATAAATCACTCGCCCTTGCCGGTCGAGCCCCTGCAGAGATTCGAGCGGTTGCCTGTGATAGTAGAACTCGCCGTCGTAGTCATCTTCGACGACCAGGGCACCTGCACGCTTCGCCCACTCGAGCAGCGCAAATCGCCGCCCAACTGACAGAATCGCTCCCGTTGGAAATTGATGGGAGGGAGTTATGAACGCCAACCGCGCTTTCGGCGGCAGTCCCGCCGGGTCGAGACCGTCCGCATCGACGGGAACCGCAATCGAATGCGCGCCGGCAACGCGAAGTACTTCCCGCGTGCCCTGGTAGCTCGGATCTTCCACCGCAACGCAATCGCCCGGTTCGATAAATACACGCGCGATCAGATCGAGCGCCTGCTGCGAGCCGCTCACCACGATCACCTGCTCCGGATCGCATACCACCGAGCGCGACCTTCGCAAATGGGTACAGATCGCCTCTCGAAGCGGAAGGCAGCCGCTCGCCGACGCGTAGTCCAGTTGCGAAACGCGCGTTTTCCGTGCGCACCGAAGAAGGATGCGGCGCCACGCTTGAAACGGAAACGTCTCAACATCGCTGATGCCGAACGCGAAGTCGTACGGCTTGGGTCGGGGCGCCTGCGACGGCAAATGAATTTTGCGCGATGCCGCTGCAGCAGCGTTCCCAAAACGTGAAAGCCGAACTTGCGGCGATCGCCGCTCCGCCTGTCGCCGGACCTCGACCGCTTTCGAAACATAGGTTCCTGATCCGGCACGGCCGGTAGCGAAACCCTCCGCTAACAGCTGCTCGTAAGCCATGAGGGCGACCGTCCGAGACACACCTACTTGTTCGGCAATTGCCCGGGTGGACGGTAATTTCTGCCCCGGACGGAACCCCCCGTCGAGAATGGCTTTGCGCAATCCTCGATACACCTGCCGGAAGAGCGGTTCACCCCGTTTGGAAAGTGGTATCAGCAATGGCATAGAAAGTGGTTCTTTCAAGGTACCACAGCGTATTGCACACTTTAGGAGAGGAGGAGACTATGCAACTACGCGGAGCGTGGATCACCGGAGTCCTGCTGGGGGCACTTCTTGGAGTCGTGCCAGTCGCCGTATCGCAGACGGCGACAGACACCCCAAAGACGCTACGGGATGGCCAGCACGACTGGGACACAATGTTCGGCACCTGGAAGATGCACCTCCGCCGACGCTTGCGTCCGCTGACCGGCTCCAACGAGTGGGTGGACCTTGAATCGCACGACTTTACGCGGAAAGTTTTGGATGGGCGCGCCAACCTCGACGAACTGGAAGCCGACGGCCCTTCCGGGCATATCGAGGGACTGACCCTGCGCCTCTACAACCCGCACAGTCATCAGTGGAGCATTTACTGGGCGAACAGCAAATCTCCGAGCGTGGACGTCCCGATGATCGGCGGCTTCCAAAACGGCCGCGGCGAGTTCTATGACCAGGAAATGTTCAAGGATCGTTCCATCTACGTGCGCTTCCTGTGGACGAATGTAAGCGAGAATTCAGGCGACTTCGAACAGTCCTTTTCCGATGATGGCGGCAAGACTTGGGAATCGAATTGGGTTACGACCATGGAGCGCGAGAAACCCGGCCAGGCAAATGTCGCGCCGAATCCCGACAATCACGATGGCCAGCACGACTTTGATTGGGAGTTCGGCAAATGGAAAGTGCACGTGAAGCGGCTCGCTCATCCTCTGAGCGGATCTCAGCAATGGCAGCAGTACGACGGAACGTTGGACGTGAGCAAGATCTGGAACGGCCGCGCGAATATCGTCGAGTTCAAGGCCGCGAACGCTACCGGTCACTTTGAGGGACTTAGCCTGCGCCTGTTCGATCCCAAAACGCACCGGTGGAGCGTCTCGTGGGCCAATGCCGACGACGGCACACTTGACCGAGTCCCCATGGTCGGAGGTTTCGAAAACGGCCGCGGGGAATTTTTCAGCTTCCAGCAAAATGCCGACCGATGGGTCATGGTGCGCTTGACCCTCTCAGGCATCACGACCGGCACCGTGCACGGCGAGCAGGCTTTCTCCACCGACGGCGGCAAGACCTGGGAAACGAACTTTATTGAAGATTTTACGCGCGAGTAGAGAAATAGCACTCCCGGCCAACAGCCTGGTCGCACGGACCTCCTACTCTCAGATTGCGTCAAACGCGTCGGCGACTTGCTCCCACGATCTCCGCTGATATGAGACGTCGCTGGTGTCGACTCTGGCATGTCGCGACAATAAACAATAAGCACCGCCTGCCGGCAGTTTCGTCCCCGTTTGATAGCAGGCATATCCTCTGAACCGCGGTAATACGCCACCGCGTTTCAGCTACACTATTCCCCTCCGCATGACCGCCGAAGCCACCTTCTATCGCGACCTCGCGTACGTCTTCGGCGCGGCTGTCGTGGGTGGTGCGATCGCGCGCGTCCTGCGCCAGCCTCTCATCCTAGGCTACGTGCTGGGCGGGATCATCGTCGGCCCCTTCACTCCCGGCATCAGCGTTACCGACGTCCACGAGTTCGAACTGCTCGCCGAAGTCGGCGTGATCCTCCTGATGTATTCCATCGGGCTCGAGTTCTCCTTCCGCGATCTGTTGCGCGTAAAGTGGGTTGCAATGATCGGCGCCCCGCTCGGCATCGTGCTCTCGATCGGACTCGGCCTGGGAGTTGGCGCCCTTCTCGGCTGGACCTGGCAGGAAGGCGTCGCCATCGGCGCGATCATCTCTGTCGCGAGCACGATGGTTCTTTCGCGCTTCCTCACCGAGCGTGGCCAGCTCAAAACTCGCCAAGGTCAGGTGATGATCGGCATCACGCTCGTCGAAGACCTTGCCGTCGTGATCCTCACCATCCTTCTTCCCTCGCTCAGCGACATCACCTCCGATCGCCTTCTCTCGCTCGGCATCGCGCTTGGCAAGGCCATCCTCATTCTCATCCCGATCACGTTCGTTGCGTACAAGCTTGTTCCCCCGCTCATGCAGCGCGTGCAGAAGGCCGCGAATCCCGAATACTTCGTGCTGGTCGCGCTTGCTCTTGGCTTTCTCACTGCCGCGCTCACGCAGGCCGTCGGCCTCTCGCTCGCTCTCGGCGCGTTTCTCGCCGGCCTTCTGGTCAGCGAATCCGAAGCCGCGCACGAGACCATGGATCGCCTGCTTCCGCTCCGCGACGCTTTCGTCGCACTCTTCTTCGTGACCATGGGAATTCTCGTCAATCCGCGGATTCTGATTTCGCGTCCGTCGCTCATGTTCGTGATCGTCGCGATGGTCGTGATCGGCAAGTTCGTGATCTGGTGGCTGGTCGTCAAGCTATTTCGCTATCCGAATACCACCGCATTCATGGTTGGCATCGGCCTCACCCAGATCGGCGAGTTCTCCTACGTCCTGGTGCGCGTCGCGCGCGATGTTCACCTCGTCGGCGACGATACCTACAACGCCACCCTCGCCGCCTCGGTCGTTACGATCCTTATTAATGGTCTACTCCTGCGTTTCATGCCTGTCCGCTTTGTCACTGATTCCGCAGCTACTTAACGCATTACCTTGGTGTGACCGCCGCCCCGGGCGCGGCTCCTGAATCTCCCCGAGACGAGGTCGCATCCGTTATCCTAGTAGCGACTTTATGGCCTCTCGAAATCCTAAAAACTCAACTTCATCCACCTCCACCACTCTCATGGAGGCTCCCAACTCCGAGCGCGAGCGCGTCTTCGACGTCTTCCGCCGCTGGGGATACCTCGAAGCCGACCTCGATCCGCTCGGCTTTCTCCGCCCGCAACCAATTCCTGATCTGCACATCGAAGGCGAGTTCGCCCACGAGGCGCGCAACTTTTATTGCGGCACAATCGGCGTGGAGTTCATGCACATCACCGACGGCGAGCGCCGCCGCTGGATCCAGGAACGCATGGAAACCGAACCCGGTCCTGTCGACCAGCAGCGCATCCTCGACTTCCTTGTCCGCGCCGACATCTTCGAGCAGGTGATGCAGTCGCGCTATCTGGGAACCAAGCGCTTCTCCCTCGAAGGCAACACCGCGTTGCTGCCCCTCGTCGACGAAATTCTCGACGGCGCCGCACAGCGTGGCGCGATCAACCTCGTCATGGGTATGAGCCATCGCGGACGCCTCAATGTCCTGCTGCACGTCGCGCGCCGCTCGCCCGAAGAGATTTTCGCCTCGTTCGAAGATGTCGATCCGCGCAGCGTTCTCGGTTCCGGCGACGTGAAGTATCACTTGGGCGCGACCGGCGAATACATCACGCGCAGCGGTGCCAAGGTGAACATTCACCTGGTTTCGAATCCAAGCCACCTCGAAGCCGTCGATCCCGTCACTATCGGCCGCACCCGCGCCAAACAGGATCGTTTTGGGGAAGGTGGCAGCGACAAATATCTGCCTCTGCTGGTTCACGGCGATGCCGCCTTCGCGGGACAAGGCATCTTCGCCGAAACCATGAACTTCGCCGACCTGCCCGGCTACACCGTCGGCGGCACCATCCACATCATCGTCAACAATCTCGTCGGATTCACCACGGGAAGCCACGAAGAGCATTCCGAGCGCTTCTCCGCCGACCTCGCGCGCCGCCAATCGATACCGATCTTCCACGTCAACGCCGAAGACGTCGACGCCGTCGTCCGCGTCGGCCGCATCGCGCTGGATTACCGCTACACCTACGGCACCGACGTCGTCATCGACATGATTGGCTACCGCCGCCACGGGCACAGCGAAGTCGACGATCCTACCGTCACCCAACCGCTGCTCTACAAGGCCATCAAAGAACATCCGCCGCTGTGGGAGATTTACGCAGAAGACATGGGCGCCGACGCCGAGGCTGAAGCTAAGGTCGCCGAAATCAAAGCCGAATATGAAACTGGACAGAAAAACGCCGGCTCGATCACCAAGAAGCCGACCATGCGCGACCTTCCCAGCTATTGGAACGATTACTACGGTGGACGCTACAAGCCCGAGTACGAGCGCGAAACAGGACTCTCCACCGAAGAACTCGCCGAACTGACCGAAAAGCTCACCACGTACCCGGCGGGATTCCACATTCATCCGAAAGTAAAGAAGCTGCTCGAGCAGCGCGCCGAAATGGGGGGCGGGAAGAGAGACGTCGACTACGGTATGGCGGAAGCTCTGGCCTTCGCCAGTCTTGTGAAAGCCGGCATTCCGATCCGGATGAGCGGACAGGATTCACGCCGCGGCACCTTCAACCAACGCCACTCGGTTCTGCTCGACATCGAGAACGAGCAGGAATACGTACCGCTGCAACACATCGCGGCCGATCAAGCCCGCTGCGAGATTTACAACTCAACTCTCTCCGAGGCCGGCGTCATGGGATTCGAGTACGGCTACAGCCGCGACTACCCCGAAGCCCTCGTACTCTGGGAGGCCCAGTTCGGAGACTTCGCCAACGTCGCGCAAGCTGTCATCGACCAGTTCGTTTGCGCAGGCGAAGACAAATGGGGACTGCTCTCCGGCCTCGTCCTTCTTCTGCCCCACGGATACGAAGGCCAGGGACCCGAACATTCCAGCGCGCGCATCGAACGCTTTTTACAACTCGCCGCTCGCGACAATTTCCAGATATGCCAGCCCTCAAACGCAGCGCAGCATTTCCACCTGCTGCGTCGCCAGGGCTTGCGACACTGGCGCAAGCCGCTGGTCGTCTTCACGCCGAAGAGCATGCTGCGCCATCCCGACGCGTGCTCGCCGATTGAAGACTTCACCCACAAGAGCTTTTTGCCGGTCGTGCCCGATAGCGGATCGATCGACGCGAAGCGCATCCTCGTCTGTTCCGGCAAGATCGGACACGAACTGCGCGTCGAGCGCCAGCGCCGCAAAGACACCAGCACAGCCATCATCTTCCTTGACCAGATGTATCCCTTCCCCGAGGCCGAACTGAAAGCGGCGATCGATCAGCACCCGAACGCACGCGAAGTTGTCTGGGTGCAGGAAGAGCCCGCCAACATGGGCCCGCTCTTCTACACCATGCCGCGCCTGCGTCACATCGCGGGTGAGCGCGCCGTGCTTTCGGTGAAGCGCTCGGCCAGCCCGAGCCCGTCGACGGGATCTGCCGGAGCTCACGAAGTCGAGCAGAAGACGCTGATGGCGCTGGCGTTTACGAACGGGAAAGAATAGGTTGGCAATCAAGCGGTATAGGCTGTTGCCGATTGTGTAGTGTACAAGCCAAGATGTCCATGATCTGATTGCAATGGGGAGCTCGTGCGGTGCCAACCTCGCAAACAAGAAAATTTACGATTGAGATCGATACCAAGCTCTATGACGAAATGGTTTCGGTTGCTGAGCGGAACGGGCAGACAAAGCGGCACGTTCTTGAGCAGGCGCTCGCCTTCTACCTGCACAATATGGTGCCCCCTCAACACGGAGTCCGCCCTGAGGTGATGGCTGCCTTTGATCAGTGCGTGGTTCGCAACCGAGACCTGTTACAGCGCCTCGCCACGTAAAATGTCGAAACATCTCACGTTGGCCAAAGTATGCCGGGGGCAGTTTGTCTTCGAAGAAATGTTCTGCGTTTCCCACATCAAACCGCTTCGCTAGATTAAGATGCTGCCCGCAAAAGAATCCGTCTTTCGCTTCGACACGTTCGAACTCAACGTCCGCACGGGCGAGTTGCGCAAGCAAGGCGTAAAGCTTCGCCTCCAGGGCCAACCTCTGCTCGTGCTGGCCGCGCTTATCAAGCGCGCCGGCGATCTTGTGACGCGGGACGAACTCCGCGCCGAACTCTGGTCCGATGACACCTTCGTCGATTTCGACCATAGCTTGCACAACGCCATCGCCCGCATCCGCGAGGTTTTGGGTGACTCCGCCGACGCTCCGCGCTTCATCGAAACCTTACCCCGCCGCGGATATAGATTTCTCGGGAAAGTCGACCGAATCTCGAACGTGACTCAATCGCCGACTGAGCGCTCCCCAGACGCTGAAGCTCGAAGAATCCAGGCGATCGCCGTCTTGCCGCTCGAAAATCTCTCTGCTGATGCAGAACAGGACTACTTCGCCGACGGCATGACCGAAACACTGATCACCAGCCTCGCTAAAATCGGGGCCTTGCGGGTGATTTCGCGCACATCCGCCATGCAATACAAAGGACTGCGGAAATCGCTGCCCGTGATCGCTCGCGAACTCAACGTCGACGCCGTCATCGAAGGCTCGGTGCTTCGTGACGGACAGCGCGTCCGGATCACGACCCAACTCATCCACGCCGCCACCGACCAGCACCTCTGGGCCGAAAGTTACGAGCGCGATTTTCGCGACATCCTTTCGCTGCAAAGTGAAATCGCTCGCCGGGTCGCGAGCGAGATCAAGGTCATCGTGACGCCGGAAGAAAAAGCGCGCCTCGGCCAGGCACGTCCGATCTATCCGTTCGCGCACGAAGCGTACCTCAAGGGCCGCTTCTACTGGAGCAAACGTTCCGCCGAGAGCTCAAAGAAAGCACTCGCGCACTTTCAACAGGCACTCGACCTCGATCCTACGTACGCGCAGGGGTACGCGGGCCTCGCCGATTCCTACGTTATTCTTGGCTACTACAATGCTCTCGCGCCCATGGAGGCCTACCCGAAAGCTAAGGCCGCGGCGATGAAGGCTCTGGAACTCGACCATTCCCTGGCTGAGCCGCACGCGACCATGGGCGTCATCAAACGTGATTTCGAATGGGATTGGTCCGGGGCAGAACAGGAATTTGTGCAGGCCGTGGCTCTCAATCCTGGATACGCCGAGGCTCACCACTGGCACGGCACCTTGCACGGCATGCTTGGACGCCATGCCGAAGCGCTCGCCACGAAAACTCATGCCCTCTCCTTGGATCCACTCTCCGTCGTCATCCGCACCGACCTGGCGCGCCTACTCTACTTCGCCCGTGACTACGACCGCTCCATCGCACAGTACGGCGCAACACTCGAGATGGATCCCAACTTCAGTTCTGCCCATCTGTGGCTCGGTCAAGTCTACGAACAGAAAGGCATGTTCGACCTCGCCATCGCCGAGTTCCAGACAGGCGTCCAACTGACAGCAGGAAGCGCATTTTCCCTCGCCAAACTCGCACATGGCTTCGCCGTGGCCGGATCGCCCGACCGATGCGAAAGCCTTCTTCGCCAATTGCTAGAATTCCCCAGCGAGAAATACGTCTCGCCCTACGACGTCGCAATGATCCACGTCGGATTGGGCGACCATGACGAAGCCTTCTCCTCGCTCAACCGTGCCTTCGAAGAGCGTTCCCTCTGGCTCGGCTACATGAACGTCGAACCGCAACTCGATCCCGTGCGTTCCGACCCGCGATTTCAGCACTTGCTCCGCCGCGTCGGCTTGGTTTCTTGAGTCTGCGTCCAGGCCCCTTCTTTGCGCGCTAACCTCGACTCAGCATCGGCCGCCACATTTGACATCCCCGAGCGAAAGAGTACGCTGGCACCGCACTGCAGAGGAAAAACATGCCGTCCACATTACCGGCTCTCGTTTTTCTGTTCACCCTCGTTTCACTCCGTGCTTTCACCCAGATGCAACCGAACCCCACTTTCCCGCCGATCCCCATCGACGCGAACGAAAATCAAGTCCATAAAGCCGTAGATCTGGTCCGTGCCGGCCCCAAACTCGTTCCAAAAACCTGGCCGAATGGCGCGCGCGTTGCCGTCTGCCTCTCCTTCGATGTCGATAACGAATTGCTCTGGCGCCGCAAACCCGAACCCGTTCCCCTCTCGCAAGGAGAATACGGTGCCACCACCGCCCTGCCGCGCATTCTCGATCTACTCGACCGTCACTCCGTCCCCGCGTCGTTTTACATCCCCGCGATGAGTGCCGCGCTGCACCCGCAGATGATTCAACAGATCCTCGAACGCAAGCGCCACGAAATCGGAGTCCATGGCTGGATGCACGAAAACCTGGCCTCTGTCGAAGACGCTGCAAAGGAACAGCAACTGCTCACCCAGTCGATCGACTATCTCACCAAAGCGACAGGCAAGCGTCCCGTCGGCTTCCGCGCACCCGCCTGGGAATTCAGCCTCCACACCCTCGACCAGATCCGCCACGCCGGATTCCTCTACGACAGCAGCTTCATGGCCATGGATGATCCTTACGAGTTGGTTTCTAACGGCCAGAAGACCGGGATGATCGAACTCCCAATCGACTGGATCGCCGACGACTATCCGTACTACGAACCCGATTCCAGCGGCTCCCTTCCCGACCCCCAACTCGTGTTCGACATTTACAAAGGAGAGTTTGACGGCGCCTACCAAGACCACTCGCTGTTCATCCTCACGATGCATCCCCACATCACCGGGCGCCGCTCGCGCATTCAGGCGCTCGATCGCTTGATCGCTTACATGAAATCCAAACCCGGCGTCTGGTTCGCAACCCTTGAACAGGTCGCGGAGTACGTGAAGGTGCAACAAAACAACAAGTGATCTGGGTCGGTGCCCCAGGTTCGCGTCCATTCTTTGGGCGCTAACCTGGGCTCACAACAATCAACCCGGTTCTTTGCGCAAGACTGCGGTGCCGCGTTACCCTTTCCGTTCCCATGCCGCGCCGCCCGACAACGCTAAGCATCGCCATTGACACCGGCGGCACCTTCACCGATTGCGTCTGGGTGGATCGCGGACACCTCCGCACGCTGAAGATCTTTTCCACACCCGCCGATCCCTCGCAGGCGATCACCGAAGCCGTTCAGAGAATTTCCTCTGACGCCCAAGTCATTCTGTTGCACGGAACGACCGTCGGCACCAACACGCTCCTGCAACGCAAAGGCGCGCGCGTCGCGCTTGTGACGACCGCCGGCTTCGAAGACGCCATCGAAATCGGCCGCCAGGCGCGTCCCAAACTTTACGATTTCTTCTTCGACAGGATCGAGCCCCTCGTTCCACGCGAGCGGCGGTTCGGCGTCAACGGGCGCGTCGACAGCGAAGGGAACGTGCTCGAGTCGCCAACCGCGAAAGAACTCATGGAATTAGCTCAGTGCATTCGCGCGAAGCAACCCGAATCGATCGCCATCTCTCTTTTGTTTTCCTTTGCAAATCCTGCGAATGAACGCGCCGTCGTCGACGCCCTCTTGACGCTACGGCTACCCCTGTCCATCTCCCACGAAATTCTTCCCGAGTTCCGCGAGTACGAGCGCACCAGCACCGTCGTCGTCAACGCTTACCTGCAACCCGTGATGCAGAATTATCTGGAGAACCTTGCCGCTCGCCTGCAAAAGCCATCCGCCCATCGCAACTCGCGCAGCGCCATCTTCGTTATGCAATCCAGCGGCGGCATCACCGCGCTCGCAACCGCAGCTCGCGAACCCGTGCGCACCGTGCTCTCTGGCCCCGCCGGTGGAGTCATCGGAGCCACAGCCACAGCCCGCCGCAGCGGATCCCACGAGATCATCAGCTTCGACATGGGAGGCACTTCTACCGACGTCGCCCTCATCGACCGCGAACCCCAAGCCAGCAGCCAATCCGAAATCGCAGGCCTTCCTGTCGGCGTCCCCATGCTCGACATCCACACCGTCGGCGCGGGCGGCGGATCGCTCGCGCGCTTTGATGCCGCAGGAGCTTTACGCGTCGGCCCCGAATCCGCCGGAGCCGATCCCGGCCCCATCTGCTACGGCCGCGGCTCACTGCCTACCGTCACCGACGCCAACCTGCTCCTCGGTCGCCTGCAACCGCATCGCTTCCTCGGCGGCGATTTCACACTCGACCTCGAACGCACGCGCCGCACTGTCACCGACTGGCTCGGGCAGCAGCAATCGGATCTCACGCTCGAACAATTCGCCGCCGGCGTCATTCGTGTCGTCAACGCCACCATGGAGAAGGCCATCCGCGTCGTCTCCATCGAACGCGGCCACGATCCGCGCCGCTTCGCGCTCGTCGCCTTTGGTGGCGCCGGCGGCCTGCACGCCTGCGAACTGGCCCAGGCTCTCGGCATCCCGCGTGTAATCGTGCCCGCCATGCCCGGCGCTCTCTCAGCTTTCGGCATCCTCGTCAGCGACGTCGTCAAGGACTACTCGCGGACCATTGTCTGGCGCGTCGCAACAAAACTGCCGCTCTCTCAGTTGGAATCGGAATTCCGGAAACTCTCCCAAAGTGCGAAGCAAGACTTCGCTGCAGAGCAGTGGGGAGGTTCCGTCCGCGAGCAGCGCAGCATCGACATCCGCTATCGCGGCCAAGGATATGAACTCAACATCCCGTTCTCGCGCCACTTGCTCCCAGACTTCCACGAGGCGCATGCCCAGCGCTACGGGTACAGCCATCCCGATCGGGAAGTCGAACTCGTGACCCTGCGCCTGCGCGCGATCGTGAAGTCGCCGCAAGCAAAACTGGCTACGCAACAGTTGATTCCGCGCACCGATGCCGCCCACGCGCGCTCCTCCGACAATTCCCTCAAAAATTCGCAACCCCCTAAATCGAACCTCCCTGAACCCGGTCGCGTTGCGCAGGCGCGGCCAGAGTTCCTATCCGTCATGTTCGACGGCAGGCGCCTCAAGACCGCAATCCTCGACCGCGATTCCCTCACGGTTGGCAAGAAGTACTCCGGACCCGCCGTCATCACCGAATACAGCGCAACTACCGTCGTCCCGCCCGGCATGCGCTTCGTCCTCGATCGCGCCGGCAACGTGGTGATCGCGACTAACTAGGCCACACAATCTCGCTCACTCGCGTGTGGTCAAAGGCGCGGGCGTGCCCGCCATCGCACCCAACACCTGGAGCGGCGTTCCGGCAACATGAAGGGGTCTGTGGGAACCGCGTAAAACGAGGAGGCATCACGCGAGCGTCAAGAGTGGTGAGTAAGGAATCCCCGATCAAGGGCGCGGACCTTCGTCCAGACTTTCGCTACAGACGCTCTCACGGCATCCTTTCCGGGGGCAGCATCATCTCTCCCGAACAGCCTGCGGTCGGATGACAAGTGACATGTACCTGCCGAACGATCTTCGCCTTGCTCCCGGCCGGAAATTCCATCGGATAATGCACCGATTGAAGAGCACTCACCAGTGACTTCAGTTCCTCGTCTCCTTTTACGAAGCGTACCGCCTCAACCTTCTCCGCGGTGATGGCCACCATAAAGTCCGCGGTGGCTGCAAGACCCTTTTTGCTGCTGATTTTGACTTCCCGAGCGCTCGCCAGTTCTTCACCTGGAGTTTTTGTCCACTCTCCATTTGGCAACCTTCGAATCTCCGCCGGGGGTGGGGTCTTCCGCCCCGTAACCCTGGCATAGTGCGACAGGATCTGGTCGCGGGTCTGCTGATAAGTAGTGGCCACATCGGTGCGCGGATTACCAAATGAAATGACAGGCATCGAATGAGCCGCCAACGCTTTCTCATATATACGCGCAGCTTCGGTCTTCTTTCCCAGCTTTTCGTAGATCTGTCCTAGATGATCGCCTTCGACTGCTTCCTGATCGAGCATCCAGGCGGATCGCACAAATCCTTCGGCGCCTTGAGCATCGCCGGATTGAAAGTCGATCCATCCCAACGTGTCCCACACCGCCGCAAACATGCGAAAGCCGACCGAATCCGAAAGCGCATCCTGCTGCGACCGCGTTTCAAGCTCGGAGATCGATTTCTCGGCGTAATCCTTGGCGAGGTCGAGGTTAGTTTTCTTCTCGGCGAGAAGATAGGCAGCGTCATTCAGCATTCCTGGGTCCAGTTCCCCCGGATCGCCCAGGGCTTTCTGCATGTGGGGAATGCCTTTTTCAACTTCTCCACTCTTCACATAGGCCTCACCCAGTGCCATTTCGAGTTTCGGACTGCCGGGCGACTCTTCAACCGCCTTCTCCAAGACTCTTGCCGCTTCGGCGTCTTTATTTTCCAGACTCAGAAGACCAGCCAGTTGAAGTGCTGCTTCGCGGTTCTTCGGATCGACTTTAAGCAACTTCTGCCATTCACCGATCGCCTCGTCCTGTCGCCCCAGCATCGTCAGGAATGTGGCTGGGGCAAGATAAGCGCGGGTCTCATCGGGATTCACCTCCTGTTCCTTGTGGCATTCCTCCAGAGCCTCGGGAAACTTGCCCTCGGTGGCGAGGACAAGTCCGAGATCGAGGTGGGCTTCCTTGTACTTCGGATTTCCCGCGATCACTTGGCGGAAGAGTTCCTCCGCTTTCGCGCTGTCGCGTTTCTGCATCGCCTCGTAACCGGCCCGGAACTTCTCTTCGAGATTCCCCGGGTTCGATGACTTACCGCCGCTCGCATCGGAGCTTCCGCCTTCGAGATGGAGGAACTTGAACTCATCGTCTGAGACTGCTTTCCCGAAATCGCGGAAATCCTCCCATTGGTCCAGACCCACTTGAGGCTGCTTCACCAGCAATCGGCGAGACGCAGTCAGCACGCTGTCTTTGATCTTCATCGATGAGTGATACTCCGCGTACGGCCGAACCAAATCCACATCGGCGTTCGGTGTCGCGGAGTAACCAGGAGGAAGGACCATCCTAGCTTCATATTCCACCCTCCCTGGAGCTCCCAGCAAAGGTGGCTCCGGAGGTTTCTTCGCATCCTTCCTGCTCTCGATCCCCATCGGCGGCATTGGCTGAGGAATCTGCCGGTTCTCCCAATCGCCATACTCCTTGCGCACGTAGTCATAGGAAACCTGGAATGGCTTCTCGATGGCGTCCGGGGCGCTCACCTCCACGTTGTTGATCTCACCTCCGAAGCCAAAGGTGTACGAAAGACGTTGCGCGAGTTGCTTCCAGTCCGCTTGCGACACTTGGCGATACGCACTCCGGAAAATGATTTCCGCTTCCCCCTGATAGCTTTGTTCTACGTGCCCTGTAAAAGTTCCGTCTGGGCCGAGTGTCCCGGTTACCTTAAATGTTTGTTCTTGAGGAGACGGTGGAACTGCAGGAGTTCGCATCAACTCCGGCGCTTTGTTCGGTGCCATAACTAGTGCTTGCTGATCTCGAAGAGCAACGATCAATACCTGATAAGGAGCTACCTCAGGCGTGGTATCCAGCCAAACCAATCTTCCGTTGCTCGGGACCACTGTGATGACGTGGTTGAACTGTGCCGGGGATGGTACGTCGGGGTCGAGCGTGCGCGACGTGTGAATCAATGCGGGCCATGCGTCGTAGCCGGCCGCCTTCAGCAGAGCCGCCAGCAGTGTGTGCTTATCCTTACAGTCGCCGTACCCATTGCCCAACACGTCGTCGGCGGAATGCGGTTGATAGCGGCCAATCCCAAAATCCAACCCTATGTAGTGAAAATTGAGAGCAACGAACTTATAAATCGCACGAACTTTCTCGTCGTCAGTTTGCAGGTCCTTCGTCAATTCTGCGGCTTTGTCTCTTAGCGCAGGCGTCAGCTCCAGAGAATTCTTCTGCAATCCGCTGTACCAATTGCCTACCTCTTCCCAGCTTCGAAATGTCGTCATTTGCACCGATGGAGGCAATTGCTTTCTCCGAGGCGGCGGTTTCGGCTCTTGTTCCTCCCGATGCAGATTGGAATTTCTCCATACATACACTCGACGGCCAACTTCTTCCCGGATCTCGGGTTTGTAGCCGGGGCTGCTCACCTTCAGATACTTGCCGGCGGGCGCGTTGACTTCAAGGCGTTCCTCTTTGACGACCACATTCTTGATGAAGGTCGACTCAAACCAGAAATGTCCCGGGATTTCGGGTTTCACTACGCGATAGCGAACCAAGTACTGCAACGTGTCGCCGACAGCGAGTCCCTTTACCGCGATGTGTTTCTCGTGGATGTCGCTATACATCGGAGCGATACGAGTCACCTCGCCGGGCATGTCCTGAATGTTGTAATCCGGTGTCTTGACGATGGTGCCGTCGGGCTTCTGCACCCGTACATAGTCAACGTCCACGACCTGGTTGGCGCTCGTATAAACGAAGGTTAGAACTGCGAGGGCCTTGACCCCCGCATCGCCCAGCACCTTCGCCTCGACTTCCTGTTCGCGCGTTCCGCTCCCGTCATCCTCGACGCGAACGCGCTGATAAGCTTTCTCGAAAACGTAGGCTTCTTTCGAATAGTCGGACGGACTCGGAACCTTGTCGCTTTGCTCTTTTACCTGTGCTTGGCCGGGTACGAAGTAGATTAAGAGGATTAGAGACAGGGCAGACAGAAGCTTCAAGGCAATCTCCTGACTACGAGTAGAAAAGGGATTGTACAGGGCTTCAGACGGTTTGCCAGTGACTAGGATGAGAATCTTACATTTTTAGAAACTAGAGCTTGTACACGGGCTAAGTCTGCAGGCGGTCAAGCTAGACCGCCACTTCAATGTTAAGAAATGCTACCGGAAGATTGGCTTATAAAGGGTATCCCATCCATAAGCCGTGGCCAAGCGCGCCCCGATCTCATCGAACACGGCCTCTCCATTATCCGAGTTCGTCATGATCACCACACCATATCCCTTCCGCACATGTGCCAGCAGGTGACAGCGGAATCCCCAGTTCCCACCGCTGTGGCTGAAGTACCATCCCTGCCCGGTCTGCTCGATTTTGAATCCGACCGCAAATGGCCCCACACCCGTAGGCGCAATCATCTGACGTGCGGTCGCTTCCTTCAACACTGTCCCTGACGGCCCTCGCACCGCACGTTGGAGCTCAATTGCAACCTTGGCCAAGTCTGTCGGCGTAGTCCACAGCCCGGCCGCAGCCTGCTCCGGATACACATGCCACGGTGCATCCAACGCTTGCCCTTCGTTCCCATACGCATGCGCCGCGTGCGCCTGCATCGCCTCCGGCAACGGTTGCCGATACGTGCTGTTCGACATCCCGAGTGGCCCGAGAATCGTGCTCTGCATGATCTCGTCGAACGGCTTCCCAGCATGTCCGTCAGCGCGACCTGCATAATCACGATGCCACCACCCGAATACTTGTACCCCTGGTACGGTGGTCTCGCGAACTTCACCGGCCCGACATTCGACGGCTTCTCACCATTCAGAATTTGCACGAGCGTCGGCAGGGGCGCGCCCGGAGGATAACCCGGGAATCCAAACCCGTCGTCCGCTCCCGAGGTGTGACTGAAAAGCGATCGCGGCGTGACCGGTTGCTCCCGCGTGAACTCGCTCTCCGGCACATACCACGACTTCAGCAGCTTGTTCACGTCATCATCCAGAGAGAAGCGCCCATCCTGTACAAACTTCATCGCCGCCATCGCCGTGGTCGGCTTGCTGATCGAAGCCGCCTGAAACATCGTGTCCACCTCAACCGGGCGGCCCGTCTTCAAATCGGCAAGGCCGTATCCCTTCGCCCACTGCACCTTGAAATCTTTGATCACCGCGATGCTGACGCCCGGCGTGTGGAGTTTCACCATCACCTCCTGCAGCGTCAGCCCATCGAGGCCTTGCCGGTTCGGAATCTGTGGCGCCTCAATGCGCTGAATCAGCTGGGCAATGTCGCCCGCATTTACGGATTGCGGTTGCGAGTTGCCAACATGCTCCGAGAAAGGAACAGTCCTGGCGAGCACCACCATGCAAACAAGCACTCCGGCGATAATTGCAATTCGAATCCTGACTTTCATCGGCTTTCCTGACCTACATGGATCCTTGACTTATGGATTCGCGCGTCAGTAATCCGTCTAATCCGTGTGATCTGATGAATCTGGTGCACAGCAGGGCCGAACCACCTTGTCAACATCCACGATTCTTCCACTCATCTAAGACCTGTCATCCTGAGCGTAGCGAAGGAACCGCTTTTTGATTGCGCTGCAATGACGCCCATCGCTTCGTTGGAGACTCGACACAGCGGAACTATCGCTTACCCGGGCTGCTGATACAACCCGATCACGTTCCCACCCGGATCTTTGAACCTCGCCGTGATCTCCGGCGCGTCCGCACCAATCGGCTGCACGACCTCGCCACCATGCGCAACCACGGCCTTCACCGCATCCTCGGCGCTGTCCACCATGATGTAGAACAACACGCCCGGCTGACTCGCCGGCCTCCCCTTTACCCAACTGCCGCTGACCTCACCTGTCGTATCGTCGAAGGCTATGCTCCCGTCCTTGCGCGTCCTGACATTCCACCCGAACACGCTCTTATAAAAATTTGACGAAGCTGAAATGTCGCTCGTAGGCAACTCGATGTAGCAAATCTTGCCGTTCGCATAATTAGGGGACATCGCGCCTCCTGAGACCTCTTAAATAAGAGGTCTGGTGATTCTATTTTCGCGATGCTTGCTGCGCAATTGGCTCTTCTCCTCAGCTTCCATCGGGCCGCGACCAAAAAAATAAATTCGGCCCCATCGCTGGAGCCGAATCCCGACCACCCAATGCCCAGAGCCCAAGGCCTGAGCCCAGAGCCTGCTTCTTCCTACGCCGCGCTCTCCTTCACCGTCCATTTCTGCGTCGCATTTTTCGGCAGGATGTCCAGATAAATCACCGCGTACCGGAACGCCAGCACGACCGCCGTCAGCACCATCAGCGTCGATGCGAACTCCGTCCACTTCGGCACATAGTACACACCCGCACTGGCCTGCAGCCCGGTGATGGACACATTCAGCCGGTTAGCCATGAACCCCATCACGATCAGGCTGCAAGTCCAGTACAGGAACTGAGCACTGTTTTGCACTTTCTCCCGCGTCAGCAGCACGAGAGGAGCGATCACGAACAGCGCAATCTCCACCCAGAACGACAGCGTCTCCTCGCGCCAACGGAACATGTATGGCAGCGCGCCATGCGTCGTCAGATCCACGGCGCGAAAGATCCCGTACAGCGCCAGCATCGGCGCGATCACCCGGCTCAGTTCGCTGAGGATCCTCATATCCAGATTCACATTCAACGAGCGCACGCACAGATACAACGCCATCACCGTGACTGCCAGCCCCGCCGGGATTGCCGACAGATAAAACAGCGTCGTCAAGTACGGTGTGTACCAGAGGGGATCCAGCTTGCCCTTGGTCAGCAGGTAGAGCCCGCCCAAGAACGATTGGTGCAGCGACGACAACACGCATCCCACCAGCACCAGCCCGATCAGGATCCGATGCTGCTGCTTGAGATACCACGCGCGCACGGCCTTCCACGGAATCTTCTCCACCAGCGCGGGCGAAAACTCCAGCGTCAACACCGTCGAATACAGCATCACGCACCACGACACTTCAAACAGCATCGAGTGCCGGTTCCACATGAAGATCGGATGCCAGATCCTCCACGGCAGCCCCAGCTCATACATCATTCCCGCGATCACGCTCATATATCCCAGGAACGACACCAGCACCGCGGTGCGCAACACCGGCCGATAGCGCTCGAAGCCGAGCAGATAAACAGCAGCTGCGATTCCGAAGCCGCCCGCCGACAAGCCCACGCCGCACAGCGTGCCCAAACCCACCCACAAGCCCCACGGCTGCGGATCGGTCAGGTGCGTCGCCTGGCTGAATCCCAGCGCGAAGCGCGCGTAGGTGGCATACAGCCCGGCGCCAAAGATCGCCGCCACGATCACCCGCCACATCGTAATTTTGGAAATCAGTCTGCCGACCATACCCTGCTCCTCTCTAGACTCACGTGGGGACAGCCGCCGGGGTCCCCAGTGCGCCCGGTTTTGGCGCGATGGGGTGGAGGTGCCCTCGGCTGTCCGGCCGGGCGAAGCCCGGCTTGCTCTTGTCGCGCCGTCCCGGCGGCTGTCCGGCGGCATCTTGCCCGCCGATCATGCTGCCTACTGCATCCCCTCCCGCTCCTTCGCTTCCGCCAGCGCTACATCTCTCCTGCGCTCAGTAATCCAATAGATCCCGGCGAGCAGCCCGCCGCCGACCAGCACGACCGTCGGCACATCCGCCAACGCGGCCGCGCTCAATGCCGGCATCGGTTGCTGGGGAGGCGCGCCAAATCCCAGTTTCTCGAAGGGCACATCCGAGATGAAGAACACCGACGTCCCGCCCGCTTCCTCGCTTCCGTAAATGTGCTTCACGTATTTCGAGTCGTTGAGAATTCTGCGTTCGGCTTCTTCCAGGATCTCGTCGCGCCATCCAACAATCGACGCCTGCACCGGGCACGCTTCCACGCACGCCGGCGCCTGGCCCTTCGCCTGCCGTCCCGCGCACATATCGCACTTCTTCACGAACGGCACCAGCTTCGTCCACTCATATCGCGGCACTCTGAATGGACATGCCACTAGGCAATATCGGCATCCGATACACTTCGACGAGTCATAAGTTACCGGACCCAGCGCCGTCTTTTTCAGCGCGCCCACCAGGCACGCCGACGCGCACGCCGGATCCTGGCAGTGCATGCACATCCGCCGCACGTATCGGTCACCATGATCTTCTACGATCGTTAGCGCCGTCGGCGACAGCTTCCCTTCCGTCTCCTTCGGAAATCCATGCAGTTCCTTGCACGCCTGCTCGCAACTCCGGCACCCGATGCACTTCGTGATATCGATCAGGATCGCTCGTGTCCGTTCCATACCGTTGTCCTTCTGCATCGCTCACGTGAGGACAGCCGCCCTCGGCTGTCCGACCGGCAGTTCTCGTTTCTTTCCCGGCGTCTCGCCGCACTGCCCGCGGCCTATGGAGCGACGGGCGTCCTCGCCCGTCCACTCCTCCGACTACCAATTCACTCACGCCAGGAAAAATTCCTTTGCCAGCTTTTCCCGCAGCTCAGGCTCAACCTGCGTCAGCAAGCCCGCCGCCGGCAACCCGCCATCGGCTACCATCGTCGGCGCAAGCTGCGTCACCATCCCGTTCAGCCGCGTCACGCTGTTCTGCAGCCACGGCGCCACCATCCCGCCCTGCACCAGGTTCTTCTGGTTCATCGCCAGGTCCGGCGACTTCACAATCGCGATCCACCCTTTCTGATACGGATCCCGCCCAATTACACTCGGATCCTCAATCGCATCCCTATTTACCGCCGTCACCACCCCTTCGACCGGCGACACCAGCTCAAACGTCGTGCCACCACTCTTCAGCGTCACCAGCTTCTGTCCCTGCCGCACCCAGCGGTTCACTCCCGCGACTTCAATGCGATCGAGCTTGCCGATCAGGTTCGCCGCAAAGCTGTCCACGCCCACTCGCGCGTTCTCGCCGCCTTCGCGCAGCACCCAAGTGTGTCCAGGATGGAAGCAGTAGCCCTCGGGAATCGAAAAGCCGTACTCGCGCTGCATGCGCGGCGCTTGCGGTCCCAACCGCACTTCCGGCTGCGCCACCACCTCGCTGCGCGTGCGGAAGTAGCTGATCGACATCACCAACAGGAACATGAGCAGGACAAACAGAATCGACATAACCACCTCCGCGTCGGTCTCTCTCGCACGCTTTGCCGGTAAGCCCGAACCGGAATTCCAGCCCGTTACGGGATTGCCAGCCCTGCGCGCCCGAGCCGACTTCACTCTTCTTTTATGCACGCGGATGCCAAACGCCGCTCGTCGGCGGCGATTGAAAAGACAGGGCTTAGAGGATGTTAGAGAAGTTACCAAAGGTCGCAGCGCCACTGCGTTTTGCAGTGACTACTGCATTTTGCAGGGGATAATTCGAAAGGGCCGCGATGTTTTCGTCCAAGCGATTCGTTTATTCCAGCTTCAGATCGCCTTCTTCATAGACGCTTTTGATGTCCAGAATTCGGTGGTCCGTCAGAGTCTTATGGCATTTAGAGAAGAACAATGCCCGCCGTGCTTCCACCGGCAAACTGTCACGTTGCGTTCAACGGTCGTCTTTGTTCATAGCGCGTGACTATGTATCATCCAGCGCCTCGCGTTCTTCGCCCCGGACGGGGAGGTGCGAATATGAAGTGCGAAGGCATGCTGATCAGTGTGAATATCCGAGTCTTTCCCGCGCCAGTACGGTAGACGCGCGTTCGAGGGCATTTCTGCGTGTCTCGACACCGGCGTAAAACTGAAGGACTGCTAAAGTTCCAGGAACTCCTGCATCTGCTGCAATGCCTCGCCCAGCGCCAGCCGAAAGCCGCGGCCGCGTGGCCGCGCGCCGACGAAGCCCAGCTCGTGCCGCAGCCGGCCATCGACCACCTTCAGATTGACCCAGCCCAGCATTTGCTCGCCCCACAGCATGGGCATCGCGTAATGGCCCATGCGACGCTTGTGAGCCGGGACATAGGCCTCCAGCTTGTATTCCCAGCCCCAGAACAACCGGAAGCGCCGGCGGTCCCAGACCAGGGGATCGAAGGGCGCGAGGAAGCGCAGCCTGTCGTCGACCTCGTGCCGCGCTGCCACGGGGCTCTCTCCCCGTGGCCACAACCACAGCACGCCATCGACCTGCGCATGGGCATAGCGGGATTTGGCTTGCTCCCGGATCTGCCGCGTCTCGGCGGCCAGGTGTGGAACTCCATAGCGCAGCAGTCCGCACAGATAGCCGAGGCTGGCCGCAGGCAGCGGCGCGTAAAGCTGCACCACGACATCCAGCAACTGGGTGGCGCGCGCAAGCCGTGCCTCCGGCCTGTCGTCCTGCGGCGCGTGCTCGATCGCCTCGTAGACCCGGGCGCCAGCCTCGCGCCGCGCCACGCGCAGCAACCCGCAATAGTGCAGGCCCTCCAGCAGATGCGTACTGAGATTCAGGTCGGCGCCCCAGCGCCTGATGCGCCCATGGTCGAAATGCGCCTGCACGTCCTTGGGGTAGGTGCCACCACGCTGGCGCACAAAGGCCAGCACCTCCTGGGCACGCGCCTGCATCCGGGCGTCCCAGGAGCGCGGCGCCCCGCGCGGATGCAGCAGGGCCAGGGTCTCGCGAGGCAAGAATCCGTAGTTGACGAAGAAGGTCTCTTCGATCGCCAGGCGCGGGTAGCGGCGCTCCAGTTCCCCCGCGCGATAGCCCTTAACGCGGTACGCGAGGATCAGATCCTGGGCGCGAGCGGGCGCGCGCATCGGGTCGGCCTGGACAAAGCCCAGGCGCGCAATGGCTCGCGGCAAGCTGGTGGGCTTGAAAAGGCTGCGCGCGATCGCGTAGCGGCGAAGCTGCGGCAGACTGGGGGAAATCGTCATGTCGTAAGTGATGAGTCGCCACCACAACTTCCGCCTTTGTCATCTTGAGCGAGGGAGGCGTTGTGTTCCCCATCCTAACGTCGCGCTGTTTGTCCCGCTAGGGTGGGTTCACGAACAAGTCGAAAGACCCCTTGTTCCTCACACGTGTACCGACCCAGAAAGGTATTTCAACCGAACTGGCTGCATGGCACGTACCGTCGCGTGGCACTCCGTAGAACAGGACATCACTCCCGCGGGGACACCCGCGCATCCGCGATCCGTCGCGGAGCGACGCCCGATCTTAGCCCAGCGCTTCACCGCTGGGTCACGCATAAAACAGATCCTAAGTCTGTAGGGACGACCGACTATCTCCTCACCCGCCACACAATCAACGCCCAATAACTTCCCGCCAGAAAGCAGAACAACGCAGTCAGCAAGATGTGCCCCACCACAAACATCGTCCCTGTCGGCCAATCTGCATGCGAGAAGTAGAATGCGTCCACCAGGATTCGGACCGTCCAGTAAATCGCAATAAATACCGCCAGCCCAAGCGCCGCTCGGTCTCCGCACAGTAACTCTCCATGCAACGCAAGCGTCAACGTCCCGAACGCGATGATCGTTAATACCGTAAAGCTGCTCTGCACCCACACAAATTTTCGGTTAAACGGCGTCAAGTGTTTTAAGTTTTCTTTCCAGCCCAACCGCGCCGGCACCTGAAAACTCGCGAACAGAATCACAAAATGTCCGGCACCCGCCAACCACAGATCGATGTCGAGAATCCGTGCGACGAGAGAATCATTCATACGAGGAAAAGGTAAATACAGCCCTCTGGCTGAAGCAATTGCTTTCAGCATTCAAACTGCCTGAAAACCTGAACTCGAAACCTGAAACTCGAAACCCGAAACTCCCGACAATCTATCCTGCCCCAATCGCGCGCATGAACGGCAAAACCACGTTGCGCACGAACGGAGGATGAAAAAGCCAGAACGCCGGCCCCGCTGTGAACAGCGCCGTATACAGCCAGCCACGCACTCCGCGCCGCAAACCCAACCGCTTCCCGACGCGCGAGCGCTCGAAACTCACCCCCATCCCCTGCAAGACAAAGTATGCGGTCGGTAAGCCGTAGCCCCCACGCGCCGGATACGAGATCACGAAATCGTGAATCAAACCGGAAGCCACGAACACCAGAAACCCGGCCCTGCCCGGTCCAATGCGCCCGTGTAGAGGCTGAAAGATCAGATCATGCCCCAATTGCCGAAATCCCAGGTTCCAGCGTTGTCCCCAGAATTCACTGAGCGATGTCGAGCGGATCGGTGCTGCCATGACGGGCACTGCATCGACTCGGCGCCTCCGCCATAGCAGCGCAACCACGTGAAACATGCCGAAGTGCGCGATCAAAACCATGCCGAGCAATCCGACCCAGCCGCGAAGAAGCGGTTCCGTCACCGGTACCCGTCGAGCTACCAGCCAAAGCAAGACGACACCCGTAATCGTTTTTGAAAACGCCCACAACCAGTCGCTGGGCGCGGGCGCCGTCACGTGGCGGCTGTCGTCGAGGAACGAATCCGCGTCCATTCCCGGCCACGCGATCAGGTAGCCGAGAGATCGCCCCATGGGTGCCAGTCTCCTTCCCGCCGATCTCCACCAGCTCGCCCACTTCAGAGCAGCATAGATCCCTAACGCTAGCGCCCACATAAATACCCATGGTGGCAGGCGGTTTCGGACCGCGATTGCCGCAATTGGCACAACCGCCAGTGGCAGCCACGCGGCCCAGCCAGAGGCCGCTACGCCTTGGGATCGCTGCACACTTGATGTCGTCGGGGAGCTCATGCACGTTTTTCGTGAAGGTAATTTACATCACTGGATGCGAGAGATTCCGCCGGCATATCCGCGTTCGACAGCACGTGCGTTTGGCTTTGTTCAAATCCCACGACGCAGTCTTACACTCACCCCGAAGGATTGAAGCCATAAAACGCGAAACCAAGACTACCGGGAGCGCGAAACGTGAGGGAATGGTCAGAAAGTGAGAACTGGAAACTCGTAACTGGAAACCTGAACCTTGAAACTGGAAACTGTTACTCCTCTTTCGCCCTCTCGTAATGCCGCTTCGCCTTCACCCGGTTTCCGCACACCTTCATGTCGCACCAGCGCCGGCCATGGTTTTTGGTCTTGTCGAGAAACAGCCACGCGCAGGCATCCGACGCGCAGATCCGCAGGTGCTCTAACTGCTCCGACAGCAGCAAATCGACGGCCGAACGCGTCACCGGCCATAACACCGACTCGAGCGATGCGTCCATTCCGACCCATTCCCATTGAAAGCGACCGCCCTTCTGAACCAACCGTCCGTGGCTCGCGCAGTGCTGCGCGGCAATCGTCAGCAGCGCCAAAGCATTTGCCGGAACCGGCCGCCGCTCCGCCACCGCCGAGAAGATGGCGAACAACGCCTCGCGCAACCGGATCGCTTCCTTCAACACCTGCTCCGCCTGTTCAGGCGACTGCGCCCCCATTGCATAAAGGCGCTCCATCGTCCGCGGCCGATACACCCCCGTACGGTTCCCAAACAACACCAGGTCGCGGTAATCGTTCAGCCTCTCCTTCGCCTCCGGCGTCGGCCGGTCGCTGACTGTATTCGCGAAATCGAGCGCGAGATTCCCCCCGCTCAGATCGAACACGAATTTGGACTGTGTTCCCGCCATAAGTTTCCGCCGGTGGAGGGACGGGCGTCTCCGCCCGTCAAGTTGTTTTCCCCCGTACATAGCCAGCGCAACGCACCGCTACAAATACAGAAAAGACATTATGTCTAACCATCAAAATGCACTTGACTGGTTAGGTCTGCTCCCATATGATGCTCCTAACCACCTAAAGCATCTTTGATGGTTAGAATATCTCATGAGCAGCGATCAGGTCAAAGAAATCCGCGCTCTCCTCCGCAGTGGTGAACCGATCGAGATCGGAGGCCGTTCCCGGCACGCCGTCGGCTCGGTTCACGCCGCGGCCTCCGCCCGAACCTCGAGCAGGGAGCGTGTCTCGACCAAGTCTCCCTCGACTGCCGGACTCGTCGCCGCCTTCGCAGCTGTGTACCTGATCTGGGGCTCGACATATCTCGGAATACGATATGCCGTCGAAACCATCCCGCCGCTGCTGATGATGGGCATCCGCCACCTCACCGCCGGAACGTTGCTCTACGCGTGGACGCGGTCGCGCGGCACGCCCGCCCCGCGGCTGCGCGAGTGGTTTTATCCCGCGGTGATTGGAACGCTGCTCTTCCTTGGCGGACACGGCAGCCTGGCATGGGCGGAACAGCACGTCCCTTCCGGGATCGCGGCGTTGCTGGTGGCGACGCTACCGATGTGGATCGTGGTGCTCGCGCGCGTGTCGCGAACCGAGCGCCACATCAGCCGCTCATCGCTCATCGGACTTGTGCTCGGCTTCGTCGGAGTCAGCGTGCTGTTCGGGCCGGACGTCGTGCGCCACAACGGCGAGTTGAATCTCGTGGGCGCCGCCGCGGTGCTGTTCGGAACCTTCATCTGGGCGGCGGGCACGATCTGGATGCGCAACGTGCAGATGCCCGAGTCGCCGGTGCTGTCGTCGGCCATGCAGATGCTCGCTGGGGGCGCTGCGCTGGTGATCGCTGCCACGCTCACGGGCGAGATGCGCGGCTTTCACGTCGCGAACGTCTCGGCCATTTCGTGGCTGTCGCTCGCATACCTTATCCTCTTCGGTTCGATCATCGCATTCACCGCGTACACGTGGCTGCACATGGTGGTACCTCCGTCGCGCGTCGCGACCTATGCATACGTGAATCCCGTCGTCGCTGTGCTCCTAGGATGGGCGTTTGCTTCGGAGCCAACGGGCGTGTTCACGTGGATCGCGATGCTGGTGATCCTGGCCGGCGTGGCGCTCGTGAACACAGGCCACAGAGAAGACCATCTTCACGCTCGGCGGGAAACCGAACGCGAAGAAGAAGTGGCGGCATGAGGGAATGAAACTACGAGCGTCGAGATCAGAACGTCCGAAACTCGTGGCGACGTAGTCAATAAAGCCGAAAATCTATTTCGACCGTGACTGAAACTGGAACAGGCTTGCCATCTATGGTGCCTGGCTCGAATTTCCACTTCCGCAGAGTTTTCACTGCCTGCTCATTGAGCCCGTACTCAGCTGATTGGATCACGTGGATATCGCGGGGAAGTCCATCCGTTCCCACCGTCGTTTCCAGAACGACTACTCCTTGAATCTTCTTCTTGCGTGCTTTTTGGCTGTATTCGGGGTCAGGGAGATAGATCGCTTTTGGTGCGCTGGCACAGGGAGGTGGGTTCTTGACAGAGCAGATTTTCAACGACGGCGGCACCGGTGCTCCCGTCGATGAGTTCTGTGCTAAAGCCCAGACGGCGGCTCCAAACAATGCGGTAATACCAACGCTGCCCACAAGAACCTTGGATAGACATTGCATGTTGTGCAGGAGTCGCACTGAGCGTATCCGAAGGAGGCAAGCGTAAGCAACTCTTTGCGAACTTTGTGACCACCATCCAATCCAGCTGCCCGGCTGTTGGACTGTTATGTAGATCATTAGCCTCCAGCTTGCTTTTTTTCACTCTCCTTCCTGCTATCGAAACGGGATTGGCTGCGTCTAGCAACACGGGGCAATCATTCAGCGTTTCACACCACGGCCTCGGATCACATCTCCAGCGATCGCACGGAAGGAGCATCCCAATGAGCCTAGAGAAATGGAAGCGGGCCGGCAAGTTCGCCATCGTAGTTCTCGGCGTCAGCGTCTCCATTGCGTGCAACAAGACCAACGCCACGAATACAGCGTCGGCGTCAGAGGGGAAAATTCCCATCACCACGAAATCGGAAGAAGCCAAGGATGAGTATTTGAAGGGGCGCGATCTTGCGGACCGGCTGCTCGGGCAGGAATCCCTGCAGCATTTTGACAAGGCGATTGAACTCGATCCGGATTTCGCCACGGCCGAGATGGCGCGGGCCAACAGCTCGCCGACAGCAAAGGAATTCTTCGCACACCAACTGAAGGCGTCGGTGCTGGCGGATAAGGTTTCCGAAGGCGAGAAGCTGATGATTCTCGCCAACGAGGCGGGCGCGAACGGCGAAGTGATCAAGCAGAAAGATTACCTGGAGAAGCTGCTGGCGACGTATCCGAACGATGAGCGCGCACAACTGACCGCGGGCAACTTTTACTTCGGGCAGCAACAACTGGACGAAGCGATCGCGCACTACAAGAAGGCGACCGAACTGGCGCCGAACTTCTCGCCCACGTACAACATACTCGGCTACTCGTACCGGCAACAGGGCAACTACGCCGACGCCGAGCAGGCCTTCAAGAAATATGTCGAGTTGATTCCGAACGATCCGAATCCGTACGACTCGTATGCGGAATTGCTGCTGAAGATGGGGCGCTTCGACGATTCGATTACGCAGTACAAGAAGGCGCTGTCGGTCGATCCACACTTCGTGCCTTCGCACTTCGGCTTGTCGGCGGATTACACCTACAAAGGGCAGCCGGAGCTGGCCGCCGCGGAGCTGAAGACGATGGCCGATTCAGCGCGAAACGATGGCGAACTGCGGACGGCGTACTTCGGGATGGTGGTGCTGGCATCGGATGGCGGGCAATTCGACAAGGCACTGGCGATGATGGACAAAGAGTATGCGGTGGCGCAGAAGACCAACGACGTGGCCTCGATGGCGGCAGATCTACAAGCAGAGGGCAACATCCTGATGGCAGCGCAGAAATACGACGAGGCGGCGAAGAGGTTTGCGAAGTCGCTCGAAGTGACCGAGGCGTCGAGTTTGTCGGAGGAAATGAAAAACAACGCTCGCCTGCAGCAGCACTACTCCCTGGCGTCGGTCGCGATCGCGAAGAAGGACTATGCGTCGGCCAAGACGCACGCGGAGGCGTACCGTGTGGGAGCGGAAGCCTCGAAGGGCAACTTCCGCGTGAGGCAGGCGCACGAACTGGCCGGCCGGGTCGCGTTTGCCCAGAAAGACTATGACAAAGCGATCGAGGAGCTGAAGCAGGCGAACGACCAGGATCCGCTGAACCTGTACCGCATCAGCCTGGCGTATCAGGCGAAGGGCGACGCCACGCAGGCGTTGGAGTACGCAAAGAAGTCGGCGGAGTTTTATCCCTTGCCACAACTGAATTACGCGTTTGTGCGTGCGAAGGCGGAGAAGGCGGCGGGGGGCAGGTCCTAGGTGTCGGGTCTTGGGTCTTAGGGGCGGAGTTCGCCATTCGCACTTGGCTACAACGGTGCGCTGGGATCTGAGCTATTACGCAACGGCGAGTTGCAAATGTTCGAAGGCTTCTGCCGAGGTGTATTCGATGTGGAGAACACGGCGGCGCAGTTCGGATTTTGACTTCGACGACGCGTGAACGAGGAGCGGACGAATGGCGACGACGCCACCCTTGGGCGTCAGGCAATCGACCGGTTGAACTTGTTCGGACAACACGTGCAGCTCATCATCGCCGAAAACACCCAGCCTGTGAGTGCCAGGAAGCACTCGTAGCGGACCATTCTCCAAGGTGGAATCATCGAGGTGCAATCGGAGAGCGAGCACCTCTCTCAGGGCGCTTGCAGGCGCGTGAGCGTAGTGCACGCCTTCTTTCCGTGACCACGGTCCCCAACCCGCCGAGGGATCGTGCTCTCGCCGCGGGAGTGCGGTGTCCTGGTGCCACACGACCAGCCAGTTGGAATCCGGTGATTTGTCGAACAGCGTCGCGCGATACGGGAGCGCTTGCCCTCCTAGCAACGAGCTCGCAAATCCACAGAGTCGTGAGTCACGCGCCAGTTCGGCGACCGCAGGATTCTGCATCGCGTGACGGATACCAGCTCGAGAACGTGCCACAGGATGTGCTGCGAGTGCATCGACGAGAGCATCGATATCTGCCGCAGGAAATGACTCCGGAACGATATCGAAGCCGTTTCGCTCAAAGTTGGAAGCCGCCCGCAAATTCCCCTACACCCGTCCCCTGATTTTAGCGGCCCACCAGCGCGTACCCACCAGCAGGAAGCGCCAGTCGGAGAAGAACTCGGGCGCCTTTCCTTCGAAGGCGTGGCCGACGAACTGGAAGATCCATCCCACCACAAAGAGTCCGACGGCAATCGGCCAGTAGCCGTGAACGAAGATCGCTACCACGAAGAAGATCAGCGAGAGGATGATCAGCGGGATCCCGATGGTGTGGCAGAAGCGGTTGACCGGATTCTGATGGCTGGTGGAGTACTGCGCGATCCAGTCGTCCCACGAACGGTTGCCGAGCATAAGGCGCCTCAGCAGGCGAGGATAGGTCGGCGGAAAGCGGGAGTCAAGCGAGGCGGTGATTGGTGGATGCAGAGGGAAAAACCGTTCACCACAGAGGACACAGAGGTCGCAGAGACCAGGTCCGGAAAAAGAGAGCCAGAAGGACAGCTTTTAACCGCAAAGGCGCAAAGAAAAGCCGCAAAGGACGCAAAGAAAGGCTAGAGAGAAGGTTTCAAGGTTTCGAGTCTCAAAGTTTGGAGATTCGCTTGGTGTGGAGAACGCTCGGAAGACCTACGAACAGCACACCGAAAAGCTTTTAACCGCAAACGTCGCAACGAAAACCGCAGAGTCTGCAAAGAAAAGCCACGAAGGTCGCAAACGCAGAGGGCGTTTGAAAACGAGGTGGCCAGGATCAGGTCGTGCCGCGCAACTGGATTTCGCCCGTCGCCACGTGCGCGTGCAGGCGATATTTGCCTGGACCTTTCTGTTCGAAGGAGCGGAACAGCCCGCCTTTGGACACATTGAAGGCGGAGGCTTCAATGCTGCCCGCGTGCACGGAGGCGTCGCGGCGTCCGTATTGTTCGGGATGCGGGATGCGGATCTCGATCCGGCCGGCGTCGACTTCGACGTCCTTGTCGCCCTCAACGCCATCGATCACGACTTCCCCGGCGAACATGCGCACGCGCAAGCCGGTACGCGCGGGGACTTCGATGGTCGCATGAAAGTTGTTGTGCGGAGTGTTCGAGATGAAGACGTCGGCGCTCATCGCTCCGGCGCGGATCTTCACGTTGACTTGCTTGAGTTGTTCGGGCGTCGCCTCGCAGGTGACCTGAATCTTGTCGGAGTCGCCGGCCCGGATGGTGTAGCCGCCGGGGCTGAGATGAAAACGAACAAAGCCTTCGGAAGTGAATTTCTCCTGGAATTGGGTGGTGCTTTGATTGGTGTCTCCGGCGTTCGCGATGCCGGCGGACAGGGCCAGCAGCAGAACGGTGATGAACTTCATGGAATGGGCTCCTGGGAGTGGATACGGCAGGGGCGGGGTGGAAGTTCCGTGGGTTGCCGAGCTTCACTCGGCTGGGAAGACGAGGGTACCTCCACCCAATCACGCCAACGTCGGGCGTGCTGGGGGACCCCGGCGTCCGCCCCCCACGTGGGTTCCAGGTACAGAGAAAGACAGAGGTCAAACGAGCGGTTTCACCATCTGCACGAATTGGAATGGGGCTTTCATACGGGCTGGGTCGGGGGCTTCGATGCGTCCGGTGGAGCGGTAGCCGCAACGGGAGTAGAAAATCTGCAGCTCGGTACGATGATTGATGAAGCGTAACTCCATTTCGTCGTAGCCGGCTTCGCGACAGTGAGCTTCGGCGGCGGCCATGATTTCAGATCCGAAACCTTGGTGCTGGTGATCGGGATCGACGGAAACGAGCCCGATGTGCGCGCTTGAGCCGCGCTGTTCGATGTAGACACAGGCAAGCAGGGCGCCGTTGTTCTCTCCCAGCACGAAATTTCCTTTGAAGATGAGTTCGCGGACGCCATCGGGATTGATGCGCTCGCCAGAGACCCAGGGGCTTTCTGCGACGAAGGCGCGATTAATCAGGCGCGCCAGGGCGTCGGTGTCTTTGAGGTGGGCGGGACGGATGTGGAGGGTCAGCATTGCTGGCTCCAATTGTAGATGTTGGGTCGAATCCCGGCTCTCGGTGCTAGGCTCTCGGGCTCAAGGAGGGGCACAGTCTAACGACGCAAAAGGCGCGACGGGGGCACCCGCACGACGGGACAGCCAATGCTGCGGAACTGCGCTCCGCCGGGCAGACGAGGCGTCTGCCCCCACGTGGACGGTGGTGAATTTGACGGTCGGGACGCCCAGCACGACAGCCGGCAAGATGCCAGCGCTAGAGTCAACTCACTCCCCGGCAGATTCTTTCTTGAGTCTCCGCAAGAGCGATGTGGGGTGGATGCCGAGGATGCGCGCGGCCTGCGTCTTGTTGTTTCCGGTAGCGCTGAGAACTTCCTGGATGTATTCGTCTTCGACCTCGCGCAGGGTAAGGAGTTGGCGTCCGGTGGGGGAGATGTCGAGCTCGGAGGGCGAGTCGTTCTGATTCTTGGCCGTGGCGTCGGCGGCGCGGACATGCTCGCGGATCTCCTCGGGAAGCGCAGTCGCGTCGATGTCACCTTCGGGAGCGAGGATCATGGTGCGCTCGATGACGTTCTTCAGTTCGCGGATGTTGCCGGGCCAGGGATATTGCTGCAAGAGTTCGGCAGCGGCGGGAGTGAATCCGGTGAATCGCTTTCGTAGCTCGACGTTGAAGTGCTGGAGAAGATCGAGGGCAAGGGGAACGATATCTTCTTTGCGCTCCCGCAGCGGCGGGATGTAAAGCGGCACAACATTGAGCCGATAGTAGAGATCCTCACGGAAGGCGCCACGCGCGACGGCCTCTTTCAGATCGGCGTTAGTGGCGGCTACGAGGCGCACGTCGACCTTAATGGGTCGAGTGCCGCCAAGGCGCATGAACGTGCTCTCTTCGAGCACGCGCAGGAGTTTGGCCTGCACGCTGGCGGACATATTGGCGACCTCGTCGAGGAAGAGGGTCCCTCGATGGGCGCGCTCGAGCAGGCCTTCCTTGCGGCGGCGCGCGTCGGTAAAAGCGCCGGGTTCAAATCCGAAGAGTTCGCTTTCGAGCAGCGCATCAGGCAGGGCAGCGCAGTTGATTTCGAGCACCGGCATAGACGCGCGCGGACTGGCGTAGTGAATGGCCTTGGCGAAGACACTCTTGCCCGTGCCGCTCTCGCCCTGAAGAAGAATCGTGGTGTGATCGGTCTCGGCGGCCTTGCGCGCGACTTCGAGCACTCGGCGGGTAGCCTCGTTCAGGGTGACCACCTTGCCGAAGTCGTAGTGGCCGCGAGCCTGTTCCACGTCGTCGCGGACGCGCACCCGCAACGCGAGCATCTCGCTGGCTCGGTGCAGAGTGGCGATGAGGTCGGAGAGGTGGAAGGGCTTGATGAGGTAGTCGTAGGCGCCGGCCTTCATGGCTTCGACCGCGCGATCGACCATGTGGTAGGCGCTCATCAATCAGGATGATGGCGGCAGGGTTGGTCTGCTTCATGCGCCGCAGGACTTCGACGCCGTCCATGCCGGGAAGAACGATATCGAGGAGAGTGAGGTCAGGCTTTTCGTCGGCGAAGACCGTCAGCGCATCTTCGCCGGAGGCGGCGGTAGAGACTTCAAATCCCTCCTTCCGCAGTCCGCGTGAGACGGTGCGGAGCGTGAGTTCTTCATCATCGACGACGAGGACGGAGTAGGACATAAAAGCGGGCTCTCGGCTCTGGGCTCTAGGTTCTAGGTTCAAGGTTCATGCTAATAACTGCGAGCTGTGAGCTCAGGTCCAGAGCCCAGCGCCGAAAGCCCAGAGCCGAATTTCACACCACGATTTCCGATTCCTCTTTCTGGCTGTCGCTCGCTTCTTCCTGCCGGATGGGCAGGGTGAGCGTGACGGTGGTGCCGTGATCGACGACGCTATCGGCGCGGATTTCGCCGTTGTGGCTGCGGACGCAGGCCTGGCAGATGCTGAGGCCGAGGCCGGTGCCGCGCCCGCGCTTGGTGGTGAAAAATGGTTCGAAGACATGCGCGAGGATGTCGGGCGGAATGCCGCAGCCCGTGTCGGTGACACGCACTTCGATCATGTCAACGTAGGTGAGCTTGGTCGCGGCCACGCTGATCTTGCCGCCCTCGGGCGTGGCCTCGGCCGCGTTGAGTAACAGATTCATCAGGACCTGCGAAAGCTGGTTTGCGTCTGCACGAATATGCGGCAAGTTGGGCGGGACTTCGTTTTGAAGAAGCTTTCCCCTCAGCATCGGCTGGTGCTCGATGAACGCGATGGTGTCGGCGGCAAGGCGGTGCAGGCTGATCTTGCTGAGCAGCAGCGGGCCGGGCCGCGCATAGTTCACAAGGCCGCGCAGGGTGGACGAGATCCGCTTGGCTCCAGCAATGCACTGCTCGATTTCCTTGCGCTGCTCCGGGTCGAACATGTCTTTGAGTTCGAGTTCCAGATGCGACAGGATGCCGAGTAGCGGATTGTTGATTTCGTGGGCAGCGCCCAGGGCCAACTGGGCGAGCGCGGCGTACTTTTCGTATTCCGCGAGTTGGGCACGGAACTGGACCTTGTCCTTGTTCAACTCGCGCTCTTCGTAGAGGCGGCGGAAGAGCTCCTCCTGCGCGAGGTCGCGTTCGCGCTCGCGCTCCTGGGCGAGCGACTGGGCGGCATCAAGGTCGTGGCTCAGTTTGTCGACGTCCTTGCGGTGCTGGCGCCAGACGATGAAGATGATGACGGCCACCGCGACCGCGAGGGGCAGGACGTAGACGGAGATCGTCATTTCCCATTGGGTCGGCGGCAAGTCCATGGACAGCAACCAGATGCAGGCGAATACCAGAAATGAGCCGATCGTAGTCGGAAGGCTATGCATCCAGTTACAACGATGACAACGGATGTCTCAGAAAGCTGTGATGGGGGTCACGAGAGGGAGTGCCGAGGGTCGCGCTCGTGGCCGGTTTGAGCCCGGACCATTCCCCAAACTGCGCCGCCTCGACCGGAAATCCGATGCCTTTCGCCGGTTCGTCAGGTACAATGACTCGCATCTGACCGCGCTACCCTCGCGCGGTCGTTCCCGGGGTTCCCATGGTTCGCTGGATCGCGTTTGATGACGATACCGCCGAAGCTGTAGTCAGCCGACTCCGTCGGGGTGCAGCGGAAATCCAACACACTACGCCCGTCGATGCCGCTCTCGGCACTCACGGTTCGGCCATGCTGGTGCTACCTTCGCCGACCCCGGGTAAGCTTCTTGTAGCGCGTTTCAGCGCGCCGAAGAAGGCCGAGCCCTCAGCTTTATTAGCGCCGAAGCGAGATTCGGTTCTCGGTCCCTCTGCTGTCATGCGAAAGCCCGTCGAAGCGGCCAAGAAGCCGTGGTGGCGGAGCATCGTCGCCTGATTTAAATCCTGAATCTGGATTAGTTGTTGCGCGCGGTTGCGGGCGTGTTTTTGCCTCGGGAAGGGAGAATCGGGGCGTTCCTACTGCGCCCGCTTCAACACCACAACAGCCGCCTCATCGCCGCCAATCGTCCCCAGGAACTTGCGCAGGTCTTCAGTACGCTCGGGCCCGACCAGCACATCCCGCCGGACGAACTCACGCCAATACCGCAGCTTCGATCCCTCGACGATGATCTTGCTCTCGTACGACGCGAATCCAGCGTCGACCTTGACGGGGTCGGGCACATCGTCCACAACGTATTCCTTCGGCAGCTCGATCTCGAACGTGTCGGTTTCGCGCGAAGCCTCGTCGAACTGGAACGGGTAGTGCCGCGGTTTCTTCTCAAGCGCAAAACCCTTTTCACCAAGCACTCTCGGACGCACCAGCATTAACGGGCCTCGCACCTGCCCGTATCCCGGCTGGTTCAGCTTGAGCGACATCACCAGCTTTTGCTGGTTATGATCCAGACCCTGGATGTCGGTCTTCTCCAGCGTGAACCCTTGCAGTGAACGGCTGAGCCGCCGTTCGATCTTCTGCGCACGCTCCTGCGCGTTGGAGTGAATGAACTCCGCTCTCGTCTGGAAGGCGTGGTCGCCAGTACGGTCCTCCACGACATCTCCCGCCAGCACACCATCCGGAGTCAGCGTAAAGTGGCCGGTCCGCACAAGGACGTTGGCATCCGGCGCGAACAACGGAGTATGGATCAGCTCTCCCTTTCCGTCAGCCACGAGCAACGCATAAGTATCTTGCAGCTCTCCGCGCAGATCGCCCAGAGGTGTGTATGGATCAGTCGGATCGAAAATTAAGTAACGCTTGCCATTCTTAGCGGCAACGACACTCCGGTATTGGTCGCTTTTTGTTCCAGATGGCAACTCGATGGCAAGAATCATGTGGTTGAATGCCGCCGGCGAGGGAATGTCGGGATGCGCAATTCCGCGATATGTATTGATCACGACATAATCGGACTCGATCCCAACTTCGTGGAGCATGCTGCTTAGCAGAGTCGCCTTGTCCTTGCAATCGCCGTAACGCACGCGAAAGACGTCAGTCGCCGGATGCGGCTGGAATCCGCCGATGCCGATTTCGATGGCCACATACCGGATATCCGACTGCAGGAAATCCGTCAACGCGCGGACCTTGCTGTCGAAATCTGCTTTGCCCGAAGTAAGTTGGCGCGCTTTCTCTGAGAGGTCTGGACTCGGGTTGCGGCGACCCGTCGCGAGTTGGTCGTACCACGTACCCAACGCTTCCCATGTAGCTATGTTCTTCGCCGATTGCCCCGGCTCCAAATAAGCCAGGCCCAGTCTTGCGGACAGTGACCAGCGCGCAGGACTCATCGGCTCATGTTTTATGGCCGGCAGGTCGCGCAGCACCCAGGTGACGTTTCCGGGTTTTTCCTCCGGGGCCTGTGCAGCGCCTGCCCAGTACGATCGATACTCCCAGCCTTGCGGAAGCTGCAACGCGAGACGGGCTTCGTGGACGGGAATCGGTTCTTGAAATCCCCAATCCAGATGATTCAACCAGGAAACCCGCCGCACTTCGAACTCGAAAGCCACCACTGCGCCCGGGTCCGACGCAGGCGCGGTCGCCGTCCGCAACCGTATGTCGCTGTACAGTTCGAAAGCGAACGCGCCTCGCTCTGCGAAATCTTTATCCCTCAACTCGTACTCGTGTCCAGACTTGTCGATCGTCCATGCATGCAGCGACAGGACTTTTTCCTTCTGCCCGAAGTGCAACTGGAAATTGGCTTCCTCCCGCCCTTCCGGTCGAAGGATCTTCACCGCCCGGCGATAGTGCTCCACATATTCGCCCGCATTGGTCACGCTGTAGCAGACGTCATCAAGAAGAACAACCGCATCGGTGTCGGGTTCGTATTGCGGAAGAGGCGCAGCCGCCGCGGTCCGCACCCACTCGGGCACGGACACTCCCGCCCACGCCGCTGTCGTGAGGATCGCCAGAATCGCGATCGCTGCTAGTCCCGCCCTACTTAAGTTCCGCATGAGCGGCCGCCTTGGCGAGGACCGGTTGATCGTCTCCCGCCTTCACCTTGTCGAAGAATCCTTTGATTTCCTTGTACATATTCGGGGGAAATGCCAATCCCCCGACCGCCAGGTCCCGCACCGCGACGACCTCGTTTCCTGTCTGTTGTTTTTGCGTCGTCCGATACAGAGCGTAGTCCAGGCGCACCTCGTCGCTGGGCGGCAAGCTCTCGACCTCCAGATCCGCCGGAAGCGTGACGTGCACTTCGTCGATTTCCCGCGAGAGGTAATCGAAGTAAATGGCGTTGGTACGGTCCGTTGCAGAGAATCGCGGCTTCTCGTTTACCTGGAAGAGGTGTACCGGGATGATCCATCGTTTGCCGGCGCTGACCGCCAGCGGGCAGGAGACTTCAAATGCCGCCGCAAGGTGTTCCTCCGTCGCGTCCCAGTTCGGGGTATTCACGAGCTTCACATCGCTGTCGGCAGGCAGCCACCGCTTCAGACCGTCTTCCAGCAGCTTTTTCCGGCCCTCGTCGTCGGTCTTGCCTCCGACCTGCCTCCACTCCATCGCTTCCATTCCGTAGAAGCCGACTTTGATCGTTCCCTCGGCCTTACCCTCGGGCGTCATGCGCACACGCGCCAGTCGCTGGATCTGAGCCTGGTTGTAGGTCGGCAGGTCACTCTCTGCGATCTCGGTTCCCTTTCCTTCCCGCTGCCGCAAGCCCTTCACCTTGGAATAACGCCAGTTCAGCAATCCGAAGGAACAGAATTTCGTCCCGGGATCGAGGGACATCTCCTTCCCGTTGAGCTGCACGATCACGATCTCCGCGGCCAACTGCCGGGTGCTCAGATACGCGGCCTCGAAGAACTCTTCGTCGCGCGAAGGCACCCACATCATCCAGGCAGGAATGCCGGCCGATCGCAGCATGGCGGCGTAGAGCCTGTTCAAATCGTCATGCCATCCGCCATGCTGGCGCAGGACATCTTCCGCGCCGCGCTCGGCCTTGATCCCCAGCGCCTTGTCTTCCTGCATGGCGCGCGCCGGCTGATAACTCCAGTTATCCAGCGTCGCAATGAACCCATAGATCTTGCGCGCCTTTTGTTCGGGCGTGTCCGAAGGCGCGACCTGCGCAGCTACCGCTTCGGCAACGCCATTTTTTCGCCCGAGGAAGCTCTCGACGTCCTTGTTCCAGAATTTCCCTTCGTCCTTCCAAAACTCTTCTTGCTTGGCGCCGGCCACCACGTAGTAGAAATTCACGCGATACCGCAGCGCATGGGGCGGAGGCATGAATGGCTCGTGAATCAGTGGCGGGAGATTGGTGATCTGGAGATCGATGTAGCCTGAAGCGGTCCGATTCGTGGCCGGGCTTGTCCGCATCAGTTCGTGCTCCACCGGCTTGCTCCCTGTCGGCAGAAAAGAAGTCCAAGCTACGCCATTTCCAACGCGATCATGGGCGAGTTGCAGTATCCCTGGATAAGGAATGAACTTGAAGCTTAGTTTCTTCTGGAACAACTCGGTCTGAACTTCCCACTCTGGCGGATAGAACGTGTGATCATCGTAACTGAGGTGATAGCGGTATTCGATGATGCTGCCGACCTGGACATCCGGCAACGTGAACGCCTTCACATGATAGTGCTCTTCGTTCCCGCGATCCTTCCGGCGCACGATTACCTTGTCGAAGGGTTTCCCGGTAAAAGGAATTACGGTGCCGTCGCTGTGGATAGTCCGCCCACTGACGTCGTAGACACTGAAGGCGCGCCGGCTGTAAGGGATCTCCACGTCCGCATAACTTCGTCCCGGCTCGGTCAATATCTTGAGCCGCATGTAGACAATCTTGTGATTTTGCGGATCATCGGTGGTCTCCTGACGATCGAGCACCACGGCTTTCGCCCCGGGCTGCTCCGGCAAGTCCTTCATGCTGAGTTCTTCAGGAGATATCGGAGGCCAGTCATCGGCCTTAGCGGTAGGCTTCAAAATGCAGGAAAGGCACACAACCAGGGCTAAGTGAAAGTACGAGCGGCGCAGAGCTCCCATAAATCCTCGACCAGACGAAGTTACGGGCGCATTATGCCCATTTCCGGGCAGGTTACGCAAGGATAACGAAAGATACCCATCCCTCGTGCCCGGATAGACACCTCCTCGCAGACCCAACTGATTCCATTCTATGGTTGAGTTTTAACGGAAAATGTCGATCCCAATTTGGGAGAGGCCCAGCGAAAGGTGGGCCGGAACGGCCCGGGCAAATGCGACGGAATGAAAACGCCCGGCTATTTAGCCAGGCGTAAGTAACTCAGCACTAAGTGATCGAAGTCACACTTTAGAAAATGAAGGCAACACCGCCACGCACCGACCGGGCCGACTGCACGAGATACACTGTCCGTCCGTCCTGTCCCATCACGGGGACATATCCCTGCGCCATCAGGTTGCGCAGGTCGAGCATCGCTTCCATGTGAACGGGAAGGAAACCCAGTCCCGGCAGAGGTTGCCGCAAGTAGACGTTAAGGTAAGGATCCGACTGTCCAGGCGAAGCGTTGAACATATCGACAGCCGTCAATCCTTTTCCGCTCATCCAGCCATAGGACGTCGTCCAGTGCGTTTTGCATCCGGGAATCCGGCCGCTGACTTTGCCCGAAATCAAGTGCCGCCTCGCGGTGGTCAGCGACTCGCGCGCCTCCCGCAGTTCGACATCAGGCTTGGACAGGTCCAGCACTCCGCCGTAGGCGTAGTCGAGCGTCGCTGTCAGGTCGGAGGCCAGCTTCCGCTGGACGACGAGCCGCATACCGTTGGTGTCGAGATTCCGGCCCTGATACGAGAATGTCCCCGAGTCGACGTCCGGCAGCAACTCGCCGCCACCCACTCCCACAGTGCCGACACCCGTCAGCACGGTATTCGTGACCTGGTCCGAGAAGTAAGCGGCCTGCACGTTGGTCTTTCCAATGCGCCGCGAAACCGAAATTTCCTGGTGATGTGCCCGCTCGAGCGCCGGAGCGAAGCTGGCCATGCTCACTCGGGGAGCGTCGCCCAGATCCGTAACCTCGCCTTGACTGTCCTTGGTCATCGTGCTCGCCGGCCGCGAACTGGCGTAGCGGTACTCGATCACCGTATTCGGCGACAGATGCAGGTCCGCCGTTCCAAACGGGCGAAACGCCGTAAACCGCCCCATGAACTGGATGGTCTGCAGTTCGCTGCCGAACCTCAGCTCCAGAACATCGCCCAACGTCATGTCGTCCTGGGTAGTCAGGCCGAAAGACTGTAGCCCTTGCATGTGCAGCCCGCCGTCAGGCGGCGCCAGCCGGCGCACCGTAAGCGCGACGGAGGGCTCTGACCCGGTGGGGCTTTTGTGCTTGTAGGAGGTGCGAAGAATCGCCGAGCCGGGGCCTTGTCCGTACCCAACATTGCCAGCGAGGGTGACTGAGTCTTGCGCGAACACTCTTTCCTCGACCGAGAACCCGGTGCTCATGTCCGAGGCGCCGTTGTAGCCTTCGGACGAGCCTCCCGCCAGGAACGACAGGCTTGCTTTCAGGTCGTGGTCGTGCCCGTTCTTTTCTCCCTTCCTCGCCGATATCATCGGCGGTTGCTCGTCGAGAACTCGCAGGATCGGGCGATTCGCCATCGATCGCAGCGTCCACCTCCACTCGTCGTCGTCCATCGGGCCGCGCAAGGGCGCGATCTGCATGGCTTCGAACAAGGTGTTTAGTGTGACGTTCACGGTCATTACGGAACCGGCGTGTAGGCCGATTTTCTCGCGCAGCGCTGGAAGGAAAGAGGGAGCGGTTACTTTGATGCTGTACGTTCCGGGAATCAGATCGCTGACGTTGTAGAAGCCGCGTTCATCGGTGAAGACCTTCAGATCACTCGCCGCCGCGCCCAGGACTTCCACCATCGCACCCATCTGGGGAATACCGCCGACATTGCGCACGTATCCGGAGATCGCTCCCGGCTTGTCCACGGCGACCGCGGGCACGGCCAATGCGGTCAAAAGTGCCAACAACCCGAGCTTTTGGAACATCACACCACCTCAGAGATCAAGCTCGCCTACTCCACGGCAAAGGTCGCCGTCGGTCCCACGGTCTGCTTGGAGATGTTGTCGTTCACTTTGATCTCGATCCGATAAAGACCAGGTTCCAGATTCGCCGCCGCCAGACTCTTTTGCAGCGTGACCTGGTCCCCCACATTCCCCATCTGATCCGTCGATTCGGTCGTGTGCACCACGGCTTTGTTGGTGGCCGTGTTGATCACGTCATACTCGACCGTGGCCGACGCTTTATGCGTTTTCTCGTCCACGGTCAAGTTGTAAACCTGCATCCAGAAATTCATCTTCTGGCCGCGCTTGAATGCGATCGGCTTTCCGTCCGCCCCTTGCACTCGCGGACGAACCTTGGTCGTGCCGATCACGAAACTGCCCGTGCCGATGTCCTTGGTGGCGACCGGGTACATCTGGTCCGCCACGATCAGGCTCGACGCCGCCAGGCGATCCTCGCCGAAATCCGGGACCATCAGGCTCCTGCTCCAGTTTCCGGCGCGGTCCCCGTTCACATCCTTCACCACGATGTCGAGCCGATAGTGGCCCGGCTTCAGCGGAAGGGCCTTCCAATATACCTGAGAATTATCGACTGTCTTGGGTAAAAGTTCGGCTGGAACGTCCACCTGCACAGTGTCTTCAAAAGTTTGCGCAATGCGCCCGCTCAGCGTGGTCACGCGTCCGAAGATGTTAACCGTGCCACGCTGCACCCCGTCCTTGTTGGCGAAGGTGATATCCCGGTTCTTGATCTGGATCGTGACCGGCGTCAGAACGGTGTCGCTGGTGACCTTCACGAAGTCGGCCCGCACGTCGAACGGCATCAGGTTCACCGTGATCTTGTGCGAGACGATTTCTTCCAGGTCCTTGAATTTGACCGCCGGCGGCTTGTTCAGCTTGGCAAACTGCTCCAGACGATCGAATTCCTTCGACTGCAAATCCTGATTGAACGGGCCCGCGCCCAGTCGCTCCAGGCCTCCGTTGAAGCGGCTGGCCTTCGTGGACATTCCCATCTGCTCGTACAGGGTCAAGCCGGCATTGGGCGTGTACAGCAGCGCGTCTTTTTCCGACCGGTCCATCGTCATGTGGTAGTCGCCACACATGCAGGTGTCGACGAACTCGATGATGACTTCCTGTCCGATGCCTTCGATATACCGATACCGCCAATCTTCAAACGGGAAGGTTGAGGTCTCGCCGCCGCCTTCTTCCATCGGCCGCTCATACGATCCGCCAGAGGGATGCGATTCGATCTCGTCCGCTGGACCGTACATGATGTACATGCGGCCACGGTCACTCTTCCATCCCGGAATTCCTGCCGCGAAGTGTTCGTTGGCATAGGCGATCCGGCGATAGTGTTCTTCTTTGAATTCGTTCTCGATGGTGTCGGGAGTTGGATCGCGGCGCTGCCAGAACGCTTCGATGAACTGATCGCGCTCCTCGTCGTTGGACAGTTGCTTGAATGCGGAGCGCTCTTCGTCGGTGATGATCCAGCGCACGTCCTCGTCGAGCCACTTCTTGTACGCGCCGCTGACTTCCTGCTTGAACCGCTTTTCGTTGGCTTTCTTTTCCTGTGGGCTCAGCGGGCGCTTGAGAGGATCGACTGTGTCCGACTGCGCCTTGGGGGCCTTTGCGAGTTTGGCGGCGGGTTCGTCGGAAGACTTCGCGGAATCCTGCGTATCCGAATCCGACTTGGCAGCAGCTGCGTCGGATTTCGAAGCTGTCGATTGATCGGCAGCTTTTGCGCCACTGTTATCGGAAGATTTGGACTTATCGTCCTGCCCGTAGACGGTCGACACCCCCGCCAGGCACATGCAGAGAATGGCGAGCAGGGAAAAAAGACGGTGACGTAAAGCTACCTGGGTCATGACGGGGGCACTCCTTACCGACACACGCGTCTTTAAATTGTACGGTCTTTCGGGCTGGCAAGGCAAGGTTAAGCCTCGCCTCTAGAATGTATTGTGAAGCCTTGGGTCGGCTTCCGGGTTGCCTGTGGAGAATCGACCCGGCGGTAAAAACATCACTGACCTTTCCAGAAGTCGAGGGTTATAATTTCCGGTTTGCACCGGGTTCACCGGCTCGGGAGAAAGGGCCTCACACCCTTGTTTACCCACCTCGGGAACTTCCCGGCCCTGTTACACGTAACTTATCCCGTACGAGCTTTTTGCCGGTGTTTGTTCTGTGTGCAAGCCGGGCGATTGCGGACGTTCAATCTGGTATCGCCTTGATTCCAGGCTTGTTGGCGAATTTTCCATCCGGAGACGGTGCGACCGTGCCGAGTGGGATCGGTGCAACTCGGAACCGAGATCGGCAGGGAAACGAATGAAGACGTGGAAGAAAGTACTGATCGGTGTCGGCGGGGCCCTCTTTCTTGTGATCCTGGTAGCATTCGGCATTCACCAGAGCAACAAGGGTGTCGTCACGGTGCAGACCGGGAAGACCCAAAAACAGGACCTTTCCTCGATCGTAAGCGCCTCTGGGGAGATCAAGCCGAAGACGTATGTGAATATCGGAGCCAATGCTTTCGGAAAGATTACTCACCTTTATGTGCGTGAAGGTGACCGCGTAAAGAAAGGCCAGATGCTGGCGCAACTGGAAAACGTGCAATCGACGGCCGACGTGGCGGCAACGAAGGCTTCGCTCGAATCGTCGAAGACCGACGCAGTCGCGGCCGAGGCGAACCTGAATACCGCCAAGGCTGATCTGAACCGCGCCAAAGCAGACTACGAGCGTGCCCGCCTTGATTGGGACCGCGGCGAAGGGCTCTTCAAGGCTGGAGTGATCTCCAAAGCCGATTACGACACTCGAAAAGCTACCTGGCAAACCGCCGAAGCCGGAGTGGCCCAGGCCGAAGCTCGGGTGGCGCAGGCAAAAGCGCAGCTTGATTCCGCCCAGGGTCACATCGTTCAGACCGATGCCACGCTGACGCGAATGTCCGATGTTCTTCAGAAAACTGTGTATGCCGCTCCGTATGCTGGAGTGATCACCAACCTCCCGGTCCGCGAGGGCGAAACCGTGGTCATCGGCATTCAGAATGCGCCCGGCAGCACCTTGATGACGCTGGCCGACATGTCCGTCATTACCGCGGAAGTGAAAGTCGACGAGACCGATATCGTGAACGTGCAACTCGGCCAGCCGGCCGAAGTCACCATCGACGCGATTCCGAAGAAGATCTTTCACGCCGTCGTCACCGAGATCGGGGATAACGCAATCGTCCGTTCTACCGGGGTGGCGACATCGCAATCGACCTCGGCGAGTCAGGAAGCCAAGGATTTCAAAGTCGTCGTAACGCTGTCGGATCCTCCCGAGGACCTGCGTCCGGGCCTATCGACGACGGCCAAAATCACGACCGCCACGCGCAGCAACGTGGTGACGATTCCGATCCAGGCCCTGACCATTCGCCGGCAGGAAGATCTGGAGACAAACGAAAAAGGATCGGTGCAGGCAGCCGCCCCTCAAAAAGACGCACCCAAGGATAAGAAGAACGAAGAGATCCAGGGAGTATTCGTCATCCACAACAAGAAAGCCGAGTTTGTGCCCGTGCAGACCGGCGTCTCGGGAACAACCGACATCGAAGTACTCAGTGGCTTGAAAGATGGCGACGAGATCGTGACCGGCAGCTACAAAGTGCTTCGCACGATGAAGCCGGGGACGAGCGTCAAAATTGATAACTCTGCACCCAAGAAGGAAGAAACTAGTTAATCGTCTCAGCGTTTAAAGCGGTGTGAGGCTAACTATGCTTGGGGTGGCTCGTCCAACCGGAAGCCGTCCAGACGGGAGAGGGTAAGTGTCTCCAGAGGACAAGGAGAAGAAAATGGCAACTGCTGAAGTGGTGAGTTTCTCGCAGCCCACAGTGGCGGCGCCTCCAGCGCAGTGCATGATTGCGACGGAGGACCTGTGGAAGACCTACGACATGGGCTCCGAGCAACAGGTGCATGCCCTGCGCGGCGTCAACCTGCGCATCCAGCGGAGCGAATACGTTGCCATCATGGGACCGTCGGGTTCGGGCAAGTCGACACTGATGAACCTGATCGGGTGCCTCGACTCTCCGTCAAAAGGCAATTACTGGTTGAACAACCAGCTCGTCAGCGAACTCGACGACGACGAACTGGCCCGCATTCGCAACAAGGAAATCGGATTCGTCTTCCAGACGTTCAATCTGCTGGCGCGCGCGACAGCGCTGCACAACGTTGAACTGCCATTGATCTATGCGGGCGTGCCAGCGGAAGAACGCATCGCGCGGGCGCAAGGTGCGCTGGCCGCGGTCGGCATGGAACAGCGCATGTCGCACAAGCCCAATGAACTCTCGGGCGGCCAGCGGCAACGTGTCGCGATTGCGCGCGCGCTCGTCAACAAGCCGTCGATCATCCTGGCGGACGAGCCTACCGGCAACCTCGACTCGCAGACCGGCAACGAAATCATGGCCCTGTTCGATCGCCTGCAGGCCGAGGGCAATACGATCGTGCTGGTCACCCACGAGCACGACATCGCCGAGTACGCGCATCGCGTGATCTACATCAAGGACGGCGTCATCGCCGGGGACGAGCGGAAAAGGCGCAACTAGGTCCTGGGGTCTTTTTCGATCGAAAGTGCACTTAGCAATCAGCATTCAGTCAGTTGGCTGAGTGCTGATTGCTGAGTGCTGACTGCTTACGGAATACCGGCCACCTCCTCTTCAGTCCGGGACCGTGAAATCGTAGACCCGCCCGGCAGCGCTGCCGCCCGAACTACTGCCCACGGTCGCGCTCGACATCATCGCCTGCTGACCCGTCCCCATGAAGAACGCGTACTCACCTGGCTTCAGGTCCTCGTCGAGCGTCACGCGATATGTGCGAATGGCAACGTGGTCAGCATGGTAGGGTAATTCCTTGTCGCGCTTCACGCCCGACTTGCCGCCCGTGATCCCGCCGAACGATCCAATCTGGAATTCACGGCGGTTCCCTTTCTTCTGCAGCTTGATCAGGATGAAGTCCGCCGAGCTGCCGCCATCGGGGACGTAAAAGAAAAACGTCGGGCGCCGTTCGCGCACCCGGTTCTTTGAAGTCGAGCCGTTGACATACGCGTCCCAGTGCTCGGACCGCATGCCGTAGGTGAACATGCTTCCAGCGCGGCCGCCGACCTTGGCCTGACTCACGGTCTCGCCCTCGACCCGCTGAAACGTGTATCCATCTTTCCAATACACGCCGACCTCGGGCGGAGGCAGATTCGGATCGGCCGCCACCGGCGCGATCGACGATCCAGCACTCGCAGGAGCCGCCATGACCATCGGCGTGCCCGCCGGATTGATCATTAGCTTCATGACGACATCGGAAACGTTCCCCGCCTTGAGCGCCTTCAGACCCTGGGGACTCGTATCGAAAGCGAGGTCCTCGGGCTTTGTGGCGCTGTGGATTTTGGCGATGATGATGTCGTCGGACAAGCCAAGGGCCACCATGTCAATGATGTCCTGGTTGTTGAGTCGATGTGACATCTGCTGCGTCCAGGCGACACACGTCAACAGCAGGAATAGGGTGAGATATTTTCGCAAGGGCGACCTCCGTGCGGGGAAGCTCGGATCGTCCGGTCGCAGTTCTTACCGAACTATAGCTAGGATGCGGTCGGCAACACAAGCGTTGATTGTCGCTGGGCATGGCGCAAAGTCGTGAGTGCCTCGGCGTTCGTACGATAGAATCACGAGTCTTTCGAAAGTGGTTTTCATGCGTTTTGCCGTGGCGGCCATCCTGTTTTCGATCAGCACCCTCCTTCACGCCGCCGAACTCCGAGGCAAAGTCACGAATGCGGTTGGCGGTGAGCCGCTGGGCCGGATCAACGTTTCAGTTTTGGAACGAAAGCTCGGGACAACCACGGCAGCCGACGGTACGTTTCTGATCGCGAACCTGCCGCCGGGACAGTACACGCTGCGCGTGAACGCAGTCGGCTTTCGTTTGTTGACCGAATCGTTCACGATTGTGACGTCCGAAGACGTGCACGAAGTGAATGTGGTTATGGTGCCCGACAACTTTCGCCCCACCGACGTGGTCGATGTCAAAGCGGATGTTTTTCAGGCGGGCGATTCGCCCGCCGTCGTCGAGGAAAACCTGAGCAGCGCTGAAATCCGCGAGGCGTCGACGGTGCTGGCCGACGATCCGTTTCGCGCGGTCCAGGCTCTGCCCGGAGTCTCGGCTTCCGGGAACAATGAACTTCTTGCCGATTTCACCGTAATGGGCGCTCCTTTCAGCGAAGTCGGAATCTACGTCGACGACGTGCTCATTCCCAGCCCGTTTCACAACGGATCGAATGTCAGCAATGGCGCGTCGCTGAGCCTGCTGACGAGTGAAATTGTCGACCAGATTCGCCTGCTGCCGGTGGCGTATCCCGAGAAGTTTGGCGACCAGGTGGGGGCGGCGCTCGACATCCATACGCGCGACGGCAGCACAACGGGCCCGCTGTTTCGCGTATCGGTTGGCCTTGGCGACAGCAACATCGTGGGGGAAGGACGGCTCGGCGAGGCGAAACGCGGCTCGTGGTTGGGAGCGTTTCGCAGAAGCTATCTCGGCTATCTGACGCGCAACCTGATTCGCTCGGACTTCGCCGACATCACCTTCTACGACGGCAGTCTCAAGCTCACCTACGATCTGACTCCGCGGCATACCGTGACCTTTTTCGGCCTGGGCGGAAACACGCTGGTCAACGATCCGAGCGTGACCGACAACACGGACGTCCACAGGGCGACCAGCGATTTCATCTTCCTGCGTGCGGGATGGCGCTGGAGCGTGAGCCCGCACCTGCTGGTGGACAATCGAGTGGCCTACATTCGGCAGCCCACGCTCGAGACGAATCCCAGCGGAGAACTGCTGAGCCGCACTTCGTATGGCGAGTGGGCGGGCGGGAGCAACGTGATCTGGGCTTGGAGCACTAACTCGACGCTGGAGGGCGGGTGGAACCTGCGCCGAATCGCCGATCATGTTTCCAGCTTCGCGCCCGGGGTGGTGCCACTCATTTATCAAAGTGATCAGAGTGCACTTCGTGGCGACGGATTCCTTCAAGAGAGCTCGAGCTTTCTCGGCAATCGCCTGCACGTTCTGGGCGGAGTGCGCATCGACAGCCGCGAGGATCTCGGTGTGCAGCCATTTTCGGCGCAGGGCTCGGCGGCTTGGCGAGTCGCCCGTGCCACCGAACTGCAGCTCAGCATCGGGCGCTATGCGGAACTGGAATTTCCGGATTTTCAATTTGGCCAGGGGACGACGTGTCCGTTTGTGGAGCAGACTTACGAGAAATCCGATCACTATTCCGTCGGGGTTGAGCAGCGAATTGGCGAGAACACGCAAGTGCGCGTGCAATTCTTCGATCGGCAGACCAACAACTTCGTGACCAACCTCGGCAACCCCTTGTGCCTGATCCAGCCCGGAACATTTAATACGGCACAACGCTACTCGCGCGGGGTGCAGATCGTGCTACAGAGAAGAAGCGCCAACCGGCTCTCGGGCTGGGTGGGATACACGCTTGCCCGCGCGCGGGAAAACAGTCTGTTCGCGGCGCCGCCACAGCAGGTGCTGTACAGCCCATATTTCGACAGCACGACCGACCAGCCAAATTCGGTGAACGCGTTTGCCACGTATCGCCTGCGCCCGACGGTGAACATGGCAGCCAAGGTTTTGTTCGGGACGGGTTTTCCAGCAGTCACCGGCCTCCACCACACACCGAGCGGGGGAGTTCAGCCGCTTCCCGTGCAGCGACTGCCAAATTATTTTCGAGCCGACTTCCGCACCGATAAGGATTGGGCGTTCCGCCGCTGGAAGATGACGCTGTACGGCGAACTGATCAACCTGACCAATCACAACAACCGCATTCTCGATTTCATCGAAGTCACGCCGGGCGGCCAGCAGATCGTGCACACGCAGGGCGCGTTGCCGTTCACCCCGACGGTGGGCATGGTTTTTGAATTTTGAGCACTCTAGCGGTGGATTCCCATCGGTTGGCCTATGAATCCAGCAGCCGCCTAAATGTAGCGCCGGCATCCTGCCGGCTGTCGCGAGGGCGTCTCGCCCTCGCCGCGGCGGGCGAGACGCCCGCCGGACAGCCGCCGGGACGGCGGCGCTACATGAACTATGCCCACAAATAGTAATGCCCGTTCCGTCTCGAAACTTCCACCCGCGTGCCGAACACTTCCGACAGCTTATCGGAGTCGAGGATTTTTTCCTTAGGTCCGTCCGCAATGATTTGGCCACGGCTCATCAAAAGCACGCGCGAAATCTCGGGAACGATGTCGGACAGGTCGTGCGTGACGAGAATCAATCCGATGCCCGACTTCGCCAGCGCGCTCATCGATTCGCGCAAGGCCTGGTGCGCCGTAAAGTCGAGTGAGTTGCTGGGCTCGTCGAACAACAACGCGCGCGGCGAGTGCACGAGAGCGCGCGCGATCAGGATCCGCTTGGCTTCGCCGGAAGACATTTCGCACACTGGCCGCTCGGCGAGATGTGCGACCTGCAGTTGCGCTAATGCTTTTTCGGCCGCGGAGCGCTGCGCGGCATTCACGCGGTGATTGGAATAGATTGCGGCGCTGCTGAAAAAACCCGACAGGACCACGTCGAGTCCGGTGGCTTCCGTGGTCAGAAAGGACATCAGGTCGTTCGAGAGGATGCCCAGCAGATTGCGCAGGTCGAACACGTTCCAGCTTTCCTGCCCGAGGATCGCCATGCGCGAATCGTCGCCGGCGACCGGATAACACTCGCGAGTAATGGTCTTTATGAGCGTGGATTTGCCGCAGCCGTTCGGACCGACGATGGCAACGTGTTCGTCCGCATGAATGCGCAGGCTCAGGTTGCGCAGGACTGGCCGAGCGCCGCGCATCACGACGACATTCTGCAATTCGAGCAGCGGCGGCGTTGTTGGCTGAGCATTCACAGGGTCGCGATATGGTAACAGCCCATGTACCGGCCCCCGTCGGGGTCGCAAAACCGGGCGCTTCCCTCTAGAATCAACAGCCTCGGTCGCGCCGGGAGCAACCCGGACGGCGTGGCGCGGTTCTAAAACTCTTCAGGAGGCGTGCCCATGCTCCGCTCAGTCCTGTTTGTTTCCGTAGCATTGTCAGCCGCGATGGCTTCCAGCGACATGACCGTCAAAACGGTGACCAGCGTCGAAGACAACCGGCCGAACTCCTCTGGAACGCTGGCGAAATCTCGCACAGTCCATCTGGAAACATTGTTCGTTCAGGGCAACAAGCTGCGCCGCGAGTCTCTCGACCCGGTGGAACCGGGACTTCCGGACTTCAGCTTCGGGCGGCCTCGGCTGATTACGATCGACCACTGCGACAAAGGACTGCAATTCCTGGTGAACCCGATTACTCACCAATACATCCGGCACAAGACGAAAGCTTCGCATCATCGAGTTTTCGTTCGCACGCATCACAGCATTTCGACGAAAGCGGCAAAGCCCGCCGCCGCCGATAACAAAACGTACTCATCACTGAGTTCCGAGACGGAAGACACGGGAGAGACGCGGGAGATGTTCGGGCTGACGGCACGCCATTTCATCACGCGCACAACGCGCATGCCCATTGGGGGCGTGGGGCCGCAAGAGGATATCGCCGACGGATGGTTTGTGAAGAAGGCAATCGTCCCGAGCGGCTGCGCGCCGGGAGCGTTGCCGGGCGCGGCAGGTCTGTCGCAGCTGGATGCGGCTCGGCCGCTCGGACTTCCGATGCAGGTAAAGTACCAGTCCAACTCACCCATAGCGGGGCCGGCGCAACAGCAACCAACCCTCGAAACCCTCGTGATTGAACTTTCGGAACATGCCGTCGATTCGCGTCTGTTTAAAGTGCCGAAGGGGTACAAGCGGGTGCGGCATTTTCGATCGGAGCTCAAACCTGAGAGACTGGCTGCACCGGAACCTTTGCGCTGAGGTGGGAGTGCCTCGAGCTTCGGCCTAATGTGCGGGCTGCCTTCTGCCGATGAGCAAGGCAGGATTGGCGACTGTGAAAATTCTACTGGTCGAGGATCGCCGCAGCATTCGGATGGAGAATGAGCGTGCCCTGAGTCACGCTGGGTACGAAGTGATTTGCGCAGAGGATGGCGAGGAAGCGTTGCAGAATGCCCGCAAGGAGCATCCTGATTTAATCCTGCTGGACCTGCTGCTGCCCAAGATGCCGGGAGTCGAGGTTCTGGCCCGTCTGAAGAACGAACCCGAGACGTCGAGCATCCCGGTGGTGGTCGTGAGTGGACTCTCAGAGAAGAATCGCGAGAAGCTGCTGGCGGCCGGAGCGGAAGATTACCTGGAGAAAGGGACGCTCATGCCGGATAAGGGAATTAACCTCTTGCCCAAGGTTTTGACCGACGTTGTGTGCCGCATTAACCGCCGGCGCGGGCTGGCCTTCTCGCAAGTCAACCCGTCATCCCGACGATAGCCGAAGTTCGCACCTCCTCGAATTGGCGCGAGCACCCGTGACCAAACCCTCTCTCTTAACAAACGCTGGCGCGCAAACGCGTTCATCTTTGTCGCGCTTTTTTCTTAATCCTTGCCGTCGAAGACGCCCGTTGGTTACGGGTTCTGAGCAAAAACCGTTGTATACTTCGGGTCCCGCGCTGCAGCTTTGGGCGGCGGTAGGGATGAATCTATGAAGAGCCTCCTCCTGTTCGCCCTCCTGTTCGCAACCCCCGCATTCGCAGCCACCATGAACACCTTCGCGCTGCAATCGGGCGGCAATTCAGCAGTGCAAATGATCCTTGGTGAAAACCCGCTGTTGACGGACACCTTCGCCGGGACATCGATGTTGAGCACTTACCCAAACGCGCTGGTGTTCGAGACCAGCCTTGCGCCGATCGGGAGCTTTACCATCTCGTTCTCGTTGAGCATTGGCGGGCAGCAATTCAATATACCGATCGCCAGCGATACCTGCACCAACGGCGGTGGCTGCACAGTCTCGGCGGACTTCAACATGCCCACCTTCTACCATCCGACCGCAGGAACTTTGACGGTAAACGTGAACGGATCGAGCCAAACATTCGATTTCATGTTCCACAGCGCTGTGCCCGAGCCTGCGAGCCTGCTCCTCCTGGGCACGGGGCTGGCGGCAATCGCGGGATGGAAGTCGCGCAAATTGGCAGGGCTTCGCGCCAAAAAGCAACGTTGAATTCTGAAGGGTTGACGGAAGGCGGCCTCTGCACAAGGGGCCGCTTTTCTTTTGAGAACCAGCGGCGACCTGCCTGTCGGATACTGACGTCCGGTGGCTGACAACTGGTGCTGTTACTGGTTGCGGAAACGTCTCACCGCGCAAGGCCCAACACCTTCAACTGGTCGTCGCTCAACTCGAATTCGCGGGCCAACAGGATCTGGGTCCGGGACTTGCCGGCTGCCAGCACCAGTTCGTCGACCCCCGGAAGCGCCTCCTTGAACCGCGCCAGCAGTTCTTCAAAAGAAGAAAAGGTGGCCGGCTCGTCGCGCATGCAAGCGCGGCGCGGGTAGGCGATGACCCGGTAACTCGGAAAGCCCGGGCCACGGACCTCCTGAATGACCAGACGAACGCGGTTGTCGGCCGGTGGACGCATGTGGGCTGCTATCCTCGCCATCGATGACCCGATCCACTGTGATCCAGATCACGTCGCCTTGTGATCCGGAATCATTCGCCCGCCGGATCGCGGAGGACTGGACGGTTTGAAAATGCGGGGCACCCGGCCTAGAATTCCCGTGCTTTCAGCGGTTCAAAGGGGGCACATGCATCACAAACGCGTTGTCTTGTTTCAGCTCACCGGGACGTGTCTTCTTGCCTTCGCGATGGCGGCCTGCACAAAGCAGGGCCCGCAGGACTTTCAAAAGAATCTTCAAGAGCGCCTGATTGCTGCTAAACCCGGGGATGTGATCGATCTGCCAGAAGGAAAATTTCAGCTTGATCGCACCATGTCGCTGACCGTGAACGGAGTCACGATCCGCGGAAAAGGCATGGACAAGACGGTGCTCTCCTTCTCCGGTCAGAAGACCGGGGCGCAGGGCGTGCTGATCAAGGCCAATGACTTCGTGATCGAGGACGTCGGGATCGAGGACACCGCCGGCGATGCGCTGACGATCCAGGGCGGCACGAACGTCACAGTGCGGCGCGTGCGCACGGAATGGACGCGTGGTCCGAACGAGGCGAACGGGCCGTACGGGATCTACCCGGTGGAGTGCAAGAATCTGTTGCTGGAAGATTCTGTAGCAAAGGGCGCCGCCGACGCGGGCATCTATGTGGGGCAATCGGAGAACGTGGTGATCCGCAGAAACCGCTCGGAGTTGAACGTCGACGGGTATGAGATCGAGAACTCTGAGAATGTCGATGCTTATGATAATGTCGCCACGCACAACACCGGTGGCATCGGAGTATTCAATTTGCCGAACCTACCTCGGCAGGGCGGCAAGCACGTGCGCGTCTTCCACAACCAGATGGTCGACAACAACACGCCCAATTTCGCTCCGAAGAGCCTGGGGCCGATTCATTTCCTGCCGACAGGAACGGGCATGTACGTCATGGCGATCCGCGACGTGGAAGTCTTCAATAACAAGATTCAGAACAACAACACCGTCAACATCTACATCATCAACTACAAGACGGGCGTGGACGAGGATGCTCTGCGCGAGACGGCGTCGTCCCCGATCACGCAGCAGATTTTCGCTGGAGACGACAAGCGCTTCTATCCGTTCGTGCAGAGCGTGTACCTGCATGACAATGACATTTCGGGCGGCGGACAATCGCCGGATGGGCGCGTCGATGGCGTGAAGATGCTCGCCGGAGCAATCGGCGGCAAGTTGCCCGACGTGCTGTACGACGGAGTGGTCGATCCGTCATGGGGCAAGGGCAAAAATCCGGGGCAGGTTTGCCTGCAGCGGAACGGCGATTCCTCATTCCTGAATTTCGATGTTGCGGGCAATATGAAGCATGCGGTGAAGGATGTGAAGCAGTACGACTGCGTGCTGCCCTCGCTCCAGGCAGTGGCGATTCCGCAACTCCCGGCGGGGGCTTCGGGGACGAATTGATGTTGGATCGGGCCCAGATTCGAAGTTGGTTCGTTGCGTTCATTGTCGGGATGACCCTCGCCGGAGCCGGATGTTCGCGTCAACGCCCGGTTCGGTCGCATCTCGAGGAACCGTTTCCCAAGCGGCTCTCGGAATGGAACCTGTTCACGCAAACCTCGGGGAAGCTCGTTCCGAACGCAGGCGTGGTTCCCTACGATCTGAATACGCCGCTGTTCTCTGACTACGCAGACAAGTACCGCTTCGTGTGGATGCCGAAGGGCGCTTCCGCCGAATATCGTCCGGATGGACCGTTCGAATTCCCAGTTGGCACGGTACTCGCCAAGACATTTGCGTTCCCGCAAAACGGTCGCGACGAAGAGCGTCTGATTGAAACACGCCTGCTGGTGCACGCGAAGTCGAAATGGGTATCGCTGCCCTACATCTGGGACGATGCGCAGCAAGAGGCGACGCTCGAGCTTGTGCCCGATCCGGTCGCCATCAATTTCACGGACGCTGCGGGCAAGAATCACGAGTTCACCTACGTGATTCCCAATGCGAACGAATGCCACGAGTGCCACGACAATCAGAAGGTGTTGCTGCCGATCGGCCCGAAGGCCCGCAACCTGAACAAAGATTACGCATACTCGAGCGGCACTGAAAATCAGTTAGAGCACTGGGCGCGCGTTGGTTATCTTCGCGGACTTCCCGATGCCACTTCTCGTCCACGGGTGCCACAGTGGACCGACATGGCTGCGCCGGTTACGGAGCGCGCCCGCGCCTATCTCGACAACAACTGCGCGCACTGTCACCAGCCGGGTGGGCAAGCGGGATATACCGGCGTCGACTTTCGCTGGTCGCAGACAGACATCGCGCACATGGGACTCTGCAAGTCTCCGAATTCGGCGGGCGAGGTGGGTGTTCTGCGCTACGATCTCGTGCCCGGGCATCCCGACGAATCGATTCTGATTTACCGTCTGGAATCTACGGCGCCCAAAGTCTCAATGCCCGCGCTTGGCCGCGATGTGGTTCATGTGGAAGGCGTGCAACTTCTGCGCCGGTGGATCGCTTCCCTTCCCGGCGGTTGCGGCGCGAAATCTCTTCAGCCGGATTCTCGAAACGGCGAATAATTGGCGCGGATCGAGACAGCCGCCCGCTTCCAGGGACGCGACCTGATGCAAAGAATCAATCGCACGCATCGACAACACTGATCGCGGCGGTCCCTTGCATTGCTTTTGCGCTGTGGCGCGGGGTTTGGGCGCTCACGACTCGATCTCTTCTCATCTATCCGCCGAATCAGTTTTTTCCATTTCCGTTCGCGGCGACGCTTCGCTATCACTGATGCCAACGAGTACTCGCGCCGAGTGTTGACGCACGCTGATTTACATCCATCGAGTTGGAGAATTCGAAGATGCGTACAGGCACGAACGCGGTTGAGGCAACCAAGGCTTCCATCGGGGGCGATGGCCTTCGCATTCGCGAGCAACTGCCCCGGTTGATTGGACAAGGCTGCGAAACGCTGACCAACGCAGAAAAAGATCTGCTCAAGTGGATCGGCGTTTTCTTCCGCAAGCCCACTCCCGGCAAGTTCATGATGCGCGTTCGCATGCCCAACGGATTCACCACCAGCCGCCAGTTAAATGCCATCGCGGACCTTTCGCGCCGGCTGGGGAATGGCGTCGTCGACATCACCACCCGGCAACAGATCCAGCTGCGCGGATTCACTCTCAGCACATTGCCGGAAATCTGGGAGAGGCTGCGCGGCGTTGATCTGTGTTCTCTACAAACCGGTATGGACAACGTGCGCAACATTAATGGCTGCGCGCTTGCCGGGCTTACCCTGAATGAGTTGTTCGACGCATCGCTCGTCGTTTCCGAGCTCGACAGCATCCTGGTCGGAAAGAACGGCAATCCGGAGTTCACGAATCTGCCCCGGAAGTTCAACGTGACGATCACGGGCTGCGTGGAAAATTGCACGCACGACGAGTCGCAGGATGTGGCCCTGGTACCGGCGATCCGCCGTGATCGCGTTGGCTTCAATGTTTTAGTTGGCGGCAAAATGGGTTCCGGCGGCTTCACGATCGCGTCTCCGCTCGATGTATTTGTCTGGATTCCCAAAGCTGCGCAGCTCGTCGCGGCCTTGGTCAGCATCTTCCGCGATCACGGGCCGCGCGATGCGCGCTCCAAGTGTCGCTTCGCATTCCTGATCGAGGAATGGGGAATCCCACGGCTCCGGGAAGAGTTGGCCCGGCGAGTGGATCATTACCTCGAGCCTGCGGGACGAGACGTCCGCAGCCAGTTCCATTCCGACCATCTGGACATCACCGCGCAGAAACAACCCGGCTTGCGGTCCGTGGGTCTTTGTGTTCCGTTCGGTCGAATGAATCCGCAACAGATGGACGAGTTGGCACGAGTGGCTGAGGAGTATGGCGACGGAGAGATCCGCCTTACCACCGGCCAGAACGCGATTCTGGCCAATGTGAGCGACGAGCGGCTCGACGCACTGCGCGACGAAGATCTGCTGAGTGAATTCTCTCCGCACCCTTCGCGCTCTCATCGTCGGGTCGTGGCCTGCACCGGTACGGACTGCTGCAATCTCGCGCAGATCGATACGAAAGGCCACGCCGCCGAACTTTCCCGTCAACTTGAACACAAGATTGCGGGCCGCGGGCGAGCGTTCAGCTTCCATTGGTCGGGATGCCCGGCCGGGTGCGGCAATCATCAGGGGGCGGACATCGGCTTTCGCGGATTCAAAACGCGAATTGATGGCAAAACCGTGGACGCGGTCGCGATCTACACGGGTGGTTGCACGGGACCCAGCGCGAGTGAAGGGAAGGAATTGATGGAGATGGTGCCGCTCGATCAGAATCTTCCCGACGTGGTGGCTCGCCTGGTTCGGAGCCTCGAGACGGGAGAGCCTCAGGCAGCCGAGCCGATTCCTTCTCAGGAATTCCCCGGCGCTGGGACAGCCGACGATCAACGAGAAGCGCACCCTGAACCACGTGGCTGAGTTTTCTTTGTAGCGGCCGCCAGAAAAACCCTACTGCGATCGATGACCGCTCTTTTCGGCGCGCGAAATCGCAAAGTCCGCGCGGCGACTTCCTCGAACTTCCGCCCACGTTCTACACTAACGGCACTCGCTTTCTGAGGACGATCCATGGCCGGAAGTGATTTCGCCAACTTGCGCGTGCTCTCGCTCGAAAGCCGCCGCTCCCGGGAAATGAGCCAACTGATCGCTAACAACGGTGGACAACCCACCGTCGTCGCCTCCACGCGCGAGGTGCCCTCAGGTCCCAACGACGAGGAATCCGCATTCGCGGCGGGTCTGCTGCAGGGTCAGTTCCCGGTTGTCATTTTCATGACGGGAGTGGGCACGCGCGCGCTGGCTCAGGCGATCGAGGCGACATGCCCGCGCGAAAAATTGGTCGAAGCACTGAACCGGGTCACTGTGGTGGCACGCGGCCCAAAGCCGGTCGCGGTCTTGCGCGAGTGGGGAGTCAGCATCGCCCTACCGGTGCCCGAGCCGAATACCTGGCGGGAACTGCTTCACGCACTCGATGAAAACGAAGACAAGATTCCACTAAAAGCCACGCGCGTCGCCGTTCAGGAACACGGAGTCCCGAGCAAAGAGTTATACGCCGGTCTGGCAGAGAGAGGCGCGCTGGTGTTTCCGGTGCCGGTTTACAAGTGGGAACCTCCCGAAGACACGAGCCCCCTGAAAGATGCGATTCGCAACCTGGTGTCGGGCAACTTCGACGTCGTGCTCTTTACCTCGTCGGTGCAGGTGCATCACCTGTTCCGTTTTGCCGACGAACTCGGCGAGCACAAAAAAGTTGCCGAAGCTCTTAGCCGTGCGGTAATCGCTTCGATTGGGCCGGTGACCTCAGAAACGCTGCGCGAATTCGGCATCAGCCCAGACCTCGAGCCCTCGCATCCGAAGATGGGCTTTCTCGTGAAAGAGACGGCGGAAAAGAGCGCAGAACTTCTGCACCACAAGAACTAGCCGGTACCGAGCACGTCAGCGCGACCGAATTTTCTGCGGTCAGTGTGGATGCGCTACGTCCTGCTCCGCGAACCACTCCTCCCGTTGCAGTTCGATAGGCACGTTGCCGTTGCGCCAAACGAAATCGTTGAACGCGCGCAGATCGAACTTGTCGCCAGCCTTGAGGCGCGCATCCGCGAGGAATTTCGTGATCTGCAATTTGCCCGCCTGGTAGGAAATCGCTTGTCCCGGCGCAGTGGCGAACATCGAAGCCTCGGCGTGCGCAGTTTTCTTGTCCATCGGCACCATGCGCGACAGGTAGTCGGCTGCCTGGTCAAGAGTGAACTCGCCGAGAGCCAACTTTACGTCGACTTCGACGCGCAGAGCACGCAAGCGCGCAAAGTTATAGATGATCTCGCGGGTGTGCGGCGAATCGTCGAAAAGACCTTCCTGCAGCATCATCTCTTCCGCATAAAACCCCAGCCCTTCGTTCGCGCCGGAGTCATAGTAGTGACGCCGGATCGGATCGGGATTCCGCCATCCCAGCCCCAACTGCATGTAATGGCCGGGGACGCCTTCATGTACCAGATCCGGACGAGGATCATGGGCGTTAGCGAGCGCAAAGTAACCGAGGCTCGTGCTCGGATTCGGCGCCCAGCGCACACAATCGTCTTTCAGACGAGAGGGTCCGGTAAAGTCGTCTTGTTCGTTGAAATCGCCGAGCGCATCGATGTAACTGGGCAAGGGACGCACCGTGTAATGCGGGAAATCGTCGGGAACTGTGAGGATGCCTTTTTCGGAGAGGTAGCGCCGCACCTGTGCTTCTCTCTTCTGAGTGGCAGCAACTTGAGCATCGATGTTGGGGAAGATCGGCAGCGACGGCAGAGCGGCATTGCGGTGGCTCTCGGTCTCCTCAAAGGCTACCGACCGCGCCCATTCTTGCCGGGCTGCGGCGAGCAACTCCTCCGGCGAAAAGGGATACAGGCCGACATTCCGATAAAAATAGACGTACGACTCACGACCGATGGCGGTCTGCTCGCTCATGGTTGGCAGACGTTCTTGCAGCCAGCCACGATACGACTCCAGTGCCTTGGTGGCGGCTTCGATCGACGGAGCAAGGTCGTTTCGCGCGTCGCCTCCGAGAAGAGGCGCGACGCCTCGCTCGACTTGTTCGAGTTGTGCCCGAATGTTCGCAAGCCCGTCGATGGCAAGCTTGGCGAATGGCGCCGCCGGGCGCTGCAGGTTGGCTTTCGCGTCTTCGAGGATCGACGGGATATTTTCCAGGCGCGCTACGACCTCCTTGCTGCGGACTTCGTCGAAGGGCGGAGGCGGCAGCAGTGTTTCGGTAAAAGCACTGAGTGTCTGCTCGACATAAAACGACGGATCGCGCTCCCACCGCCGGTTGAGTTCGAGTTCCCAGTGCACTCGGCCCAGGGCCGAACCCATGAGCCGGTAGTCGACCCGGTCCGCGACCAGCGCCTTCTTCGGTTCGAGCTTCTTCCATCGCTCGTCAAAGGCGGCAAGATCCGACGTCTGGCGAGCAACGGCTTGCTTTGACCACGAGCGCTTCAGTCCGTTTGGTCGCTCCAAGCGGGGGATGTCATCAGCGTTGAAAGGTTGGTACTGCGCGCGCCACGTCCAAAAATCCGAGGCGAGTTTGGGAAGAGAGTCCTGGGCGACAGCCGCAAGCGGGCTGCACAGAATGAGCAGGAGAATGATCCGGGTCATGTGGGCGAGCGCTATGGTGCGGGAAGCCGGACGGAATGTCAAAAGTTCCGCGGATGTCGCCCTCGCGAACTCCGATGCCAGAAGAGAACGCGTACTAAGGCTGGTAGTCGCGCTTGTCAGGAGCGGCGAATCAGGTCGAACCAGTTGAAGTCGCTGTGGTGGAAGTCGAGCGTAAAGACCACTTCAAACTCCGCGGGCGCCAGAAAGGCCTTGATCTTGTCGAGATCGTGCCATTCCATCCAGGGCGCACCGCCATCGGTCTTGCGGCCCCACTTGGTGAAGGGCATCCGGCCATCGCGCACCCAGCGCTTTTTCGGGTAGGCCAGCTCAATCCAGCGTCCACCGACCGGAAGATGCTTCAGCAGCGCCTGCGCCTCGATGCGCGTGACTTCGGTCGGCGCGTTGATCAACGATCCCTGGCAGTAGATCGCGTCGTAGTCCGTCGGAAGTTCCTCCAAAGCAGTGAGGTCCTTAAAATAACAGAAGCGCAGATTGGTGAGTCCTTTGAGTTTGCAGATGCGTTTCACGACCTCCAGGTTCGTTTCGACGATGTCCACGCACGACATCTGGGCTCCAGCTTCTGCATAGGTCACGCTGTCGAAGCCAAGCCCGGAACCTACGTCCATCACTTTTTTGCCGCGGAAGATGTCTTTGTAGAGCACGTGATACCAGCCACGCACGTCAAAGGCCTTGCCGGCCGAGGAATCCAGCAGTCCGTCGGTCCAGGTGCGCAGCAATTCCTGGTCGCAGAGATCGAGCAGCGCCTCGGAATGCGCGCGCGCTTCCTCAGTGAGCGGCACCTCGCCCCATTTACCGCGCAACACCTGCAGGGTCTGGGCGAGATTGGCATCCTCTCCAAACCCTGGCTCAAATGGCCAACGATCTTTTCTGCCCAAACCCAGTCTCATTCGCGTCTCCTCGAGGACACTTTTTAAGTTATCAGAAAAAGGAGGACGGTCCAGGTTCCTCTCGGCGCGCTTTCCTTTTGCAACACTTTCTTTTCTGGTAGCCTCCGGTTCGTGGGATCCCCGGGAAACATCGTGTCCGCAGCGGAAAACCGTTTGCAGAGGGAGGAGCGGCTCGCCTCTCGCGTGCGGCCCGATTGGTCGCAGCGCATTCCAGCGCTCGATGGAGTGCGTGGCATCGCGATCTTTCTCGTGCTGCTGCGGCATTCCATTTTTGCGATGGAGTCGGCGATCGGAGGACCACCGGCAACGGGCTTTCTCGCGTGGTTTCTGGCGGCCGGACAACTCACATGGAGCGGCGTCGATTTGTTCTTTGTGTTGTCGGGATTTTTGATTGGGGGAATCCTGCTCGACGCGCGGAATTCGTCTCGGTATTTTCAGACTTTCTATTTCCGCCGCTTCTACCGGATCCTGCCGCTCTATTTCGTTGTCGTGGCGATGTTTCTCTTTCAACATCTGCCATGGTTCGCTCTGATCGCGAAGGCCGGCCGCTTTCAGCCGCTGGAAATCCCGTGGTGGGCGTATGCGACCTTCACGCAGAATTTCTGGATGGCCTATCTCGGAACATTCGGATTGAACTCAGCCGCCATAACGTGGTCGCTGGCGATCGAGGAGCAGTTCTACCTGACGATCCCCTGGATCATTCGCAAGGTGCGCCTGCGTTTCCTCTCCGCGGTGTTGGTGGCAGTTGTGATCGGAGCGCCACTGGTACGGCTGGCATTGCGTTCTTTACTCGGGGATCACGGCGGCATCGCGTGCTACGTGCTAACTCCCGCACGAGCCGATGGGCTGTCTCTAGGGGTTCTATGCGCACTGATGGTTCGCCGCGAGCGCGTGTGGGATTGGCTGGTCGCGCGGAAGAATTGGTTGCGCGTGTCTTTTGGTCTCCTGTTCTGCGGCATCGTCTTTATGACGTGGCGGCAGTACGACGCATTCTCTGCTGCCATGACGAGCTGGGGATATTCGTGGCTGGCTCTCTTCTACGCGGCATTCCTGTTGCTCGCGGTCGTCGATAGCGGCGGGTGGCTGGAACGCATTCTGCGCAATCCCGCGTTAACGAAACTCGGGACCCTCGCCTACTGCCTCTACCTCATTCATATTTCGGTGATGCAGAGTGTTCGGCATCCACTCAACTCGTGGCTCCGGTCATCTCCGCACGTGGCATGGATTTTGGGCGGCATCCTGGGCGCGGCGGCGTCGGTTCTAATGGCGAGTCTTTCCTGGAAGTATTTTGAGAAGCCCTTGCTGCGGCGCGGCCACCGTTACCAGTATTAGCGCGCACGAGCACAAGAATAAAAAGCGCCCGGAAATCCGAGCGCTTCGAACTTTCAGTCGTTAGAGCTTTACTGCGTCGTGCCGACCGAGCGAACACCAGCCGTGCTGGTAGGCAGCGCAGGTCCGCCCGCGAAGAAGTTGTGGTCGTAGAGATTGCGATACAGGCGGCCTGCGATCTCGGCAGCTTTCGGACCGAAGGTCGGTCTGCCACCCTGAAGGAACACGACCGTCACAATACGGCCTACATTCGTATTGGCGTAGGACGCGAACCAGCCGTAGCGAGTCCCGGCGCGCGAACACGTTCCCGTCTTGCCGAGGACCGGCTCTTCCGCGAAGTTGTAGAGCACGCTGCGGGCGGTGCCGTAACGAACTGCATCCGCCATGCCGTCTGCGATTTCGGGAATCAATGGCGCGATATCCAGGTGTCGCTTCACGCGCGGCTGGAAGCCGGCGACGTCGTCGGCAGACGTCGGATGCTGCATGTAGTAGAGCGTTCCGCCGTTCGCGATCGCGGACACGAGCGCGCCCAGTTGAAGAGGCGTCATGGAGACGCCCTCTCCGAACGAACACATCTTCCCGACTCCGCCCAACTTTGCGGGAATCTCTTCATCCGGATAAATGCCAAGATGCTCGCCCTCAATGTTGTAGCCGGCAAGCTCACCGAGACCGTATTGGTGGGCGTAGTAGCTGACCTTGTCGAAACCGAGCTTGCGGCCGAGCGCTTCAAAGTAGGCGTTATTAGAACGCGCGAGCGCTTCGGTCAAATTAATATGGCTGCGGCGCCCCAGGGTGATGGGCGTTTCCTTGTCGATCAGTCCTTCACTCAATGCTGCCAGTGCGACGGAAACCTTAATCGTGGAGCAAGGCTGCGCGCCGCTCGACAGCGCCAGCTTCTGATTCACCATCGCGAGTACACGCCCACTGGTGGGTTCGATCGCCACAACGGTTCCGTTCATGTTGCCCAGCGCGTCGATCGCGGCCTGGCGCACGACGGGATCCTCGCCGGTGGTGACGTCGCCTTCGGTGATGTCCTCGGCGTAAGAGCTCGTATAAAAGCGTTCGTAATAACGATGACGACGATGGATCGCGGTACGTCGGGACGCCGGTGTGACTCGGCTCTTCGCCAGATGAGTCATGTGGCGGCGAGCGCGCTGGCTCTCTGTCACCTTTTGTGATTTGGACTTGGCCGTGAGTGACCGCGCGTTGACATTCGCAGCCCAGGCAACGCTGGCGAAGACAAACGTGAGCACCACTAAAGCAAACACCCGGAATAATTTATTACCTTCTGTTGACATCTGAACCCTTACCCGTACCCGGAATCCCTGATATTTTTGGATGCACGATCCTTGCCACGACTCGGCAAAAACCTGTATTGCACTTCCATCTCATCGATAGTAAGGGACTTAGGGTTTTCATCGCAATCGAAATTTACTCGCCAGCAATAGAGATCAAGATCCGTTTAAGTGTTTTATTTGGAAATGCTTAATGAAACCGTGCGCTTAGTTCTGGACCTTTGGTAATGAATTTGGGGGTTACTAAAACGATACTAGGCCTTTATGAAAGGTTTTGCGCATTCTCGCCCTTGCTGGTGTGCAAACGCACGCTTTATTCGTGCAAATCTTTTGACCTCTCTATAGGCCGCGACTAGGATTCGATGAACGCTGTTGGACGACTGCTCTCGATGATCCCCGAAAAACTCTCGCACTACCGGATCGTGCAACAAATCGGTGCGGGCGGAATGGGCGTGGTTTATCGCGCCCACGACGAGCATCTCGATCGCGACGTTGCCCTGAAGGTCCTGCCTCAGAGCATGGTCACCGACGAGCGCACGCGGCAGCGCTTTCGCAAAGAAGCGCTCGCTCTGGCGAAACTGAACCACCCCAACATCGGCGCGATCTACGAATTCGGAAACGATGCGGGCGTCGACTTCCTGGTGATGGAATTTATTTCTGGCGTCACGCTCGACGCGAAGCTTTCCGGCGGCGCCTTGCCGGAGAAAGATGTGCTGCGGTTCGGCATGCAACTGGCAGATGGCCTCGATGCAGCCCATTCGCAACGAATCGTGCACCGCGACCTGAAGCCCGGAAACATCCGCCTCACTCCGGATGGCTGGATCAAGATTCTCGACTTCGGAATCGCACAATTCGTCGCGAGCAAAGGAGACTCCGCCGAAACGATCACCCTGACGCAGCATGACTCGATCATGGGCACCGTGGCCTACATGTCGCCAGAGCAGATTCGCGGTCAAAGGGCCGACGTTCGCAGCGACATCTATTCCACCGGAGTGGTGCTCTATGAAATGGCCACCGGAAAGCGGCCGTTCGCCGACCGATCGGGACCGCAGTTGATCAGCGCGATCCTCGAAACCCCACCATCGCCGCCCACTTCGCAAAACCACGCCATTTCGCCCGCACTCGAGAGCATCATCGTGAAGGCTCTCGATAAGGAGCCGGATCGGCGCTACCAGTCGGCGCGGGAGTTGCGCGTCGATCTGGAGCGGTTAAGCAGCGGAGTCGTTCCGATTCAACCGGCACGCGTCCCTTCGAAAGCGCCTTTCGCGATTGCGGCAGCGAGTTTGCTGTTTCTGGTCGGGGCTGGTTTTCTGCTCACGAAGACACAGCTCTTCAAGAAAACTCCCATCACGCAGATCACTTCGCCCTCTTTCCCGCAGCGGCGCTCGGTTGCGGTTCTCGGATTCCACAATCTGTCGCAGAAGCCCGAGAACGCCTGGCTCTCAACCGCTTTGTCGGAGATGCTCACGACCGAGTTAGCTGCAGGAGAGCAACTGCGTACGATTCCCGGCGAGAACGTTACCCGGATGAGGAACGATCTCTCGCTGCCCGAAGCCGACAGCTATGCGCGCGACACGCTGAAACAAATCTACGATCGGCTCGGCAGCGACCTCGTTGTCTTGGGATCGTATGTGGAGTCGGGCGACGGCATCCGGCTGGATTTCCGCATGCAGGACGCGGTTTCCGGCGAGACTCTACTCACGTTTTCGGAGAACGGGAAATCGTCGGAACTTCTGGATCTAGTTTCGCGAACCGGAACGAACCTGCGCGCCAAGCTGGCGCTGGCGTCGATCACTCCCGGAGAAGTTGCGGGCGTTCTGGCGACGGTGCCATCGACTGCGGACGCAACCCGACTCTACGCGATGGGGCTGGGAAAGCTGCGCGTCTTCGATTCGCAATCGGCACGTGAGCTTCTGCAGAAAGCGGTCGACGCCGACCCGAAATACGCACTGGCACACGCAGCACTGTCGCGGGCGTGGTCTGCTCTTGGCTACGATGCGCATGCCGCCGAAGAAGCAAAGAAAGCCTTCGACTTGTCGGGCAATCTGCCGCGCGAGAGCCGTCTATCGATCGAAGCACGGTATCGCGAAACAGCGCGCCAGTGGCCGCGCGTGATCGAAATCTACCGCGCACTCTGGAATTTCTTTCCCGACAACCTCGAGTACGGACTGCAGCTGGTCAGGGCACAGGTCTCCGCCGGCCTTCCCGACGACGCGTCTGCCACGATCGGCCAAATGCGGGGCCTGCCCGTCTCTCAACGGGAGGATCCGCGTATCGACCTGACCGAAGCGCTTGTAGCCAATACCAAATCCGACTTTCAACATGCACAACAGATCTCGGAAGTCGCTGCGGATAAAGCGCGCCGCCAGCACTCCCAACTCGCACTTGCCGAGGCGCTGCAACAACAAGGCTGGGCCGCGGAACGATTGGGCAAGCTGGAAGTCGCGGAGACTCTGTTTAAACAGTGCCAGGGGATCTATGAATCCGTCGGCGATCGCCGCGGAGCCGCGACAGCGATCACCTTGCAGGGCCATAGCCTTTACGATCGCGGAGATTTTTCCGGAGCACTGAACGCTTATCAGCGAACGCTGGAAGTGTTTCGCTCGATCGGCGCTGAAGCGGATGTGGCGCGCGCTCTAAACTCGATTGGAAATGTTCTTTACGACAACGGGAAGTTGGAACAGGCCAAAGAGCAATATGAACAATCGCTGAAAATCTATCGTGACCTCGGTGACAAGGCAGGCGCGGCCGGCGGCCTCGGGAATCTGGCCAACGTTTACGACAGCATGGGCGATCTGGCCGCGGCGCGTCAGAAGCAGGAAGAGACACTGGCGGCGTTCCGTGAGGTCGGCGATCGCCGGGGCGAAGCGTCCACGTTGAACAATCTCGGCAACGTGCAGGCGGAGATGGGCGACCTCGCCGCTGCTAAGGCCAGCTTCGAGCAGTCGATCGCCCTTCAGCAGCAGATTGGCCATACTCGTGGTCGAGCCTACCCGTTATCCGGACTAGCCGACCTTCTCCGCGAGCAGGACAAAATAGTCGAAGCCCGCAAAGCTGCGGAAGACGCTTTCGAAATACGCAAATCAATGTCCGACGAGAACAACATGGCCATCAGCCAGCTGCAGATTGCACAAATTGCGTGCGAGACACGAAGTATGGCCGAAGCGGAGTCGCTGGCCCGCAAGGCCGTGGACACCTTCCAGAAGATTAAATCGCCGCAAGGCAGCGCGCAGGCGCAAGCCATACTCGCGCAAATCCTGCTCGAAGCAGGCAGACCCACGGACGCGACTGCGGCCATTCAGCAGGCAATTTCTCTCACGCAGCAGGCGACCGACCGGAGTTTGCGCCTGTTTACGTCGATCGTCGAAGCGAGGGCAAGAACCGCGAGCGGGGAATTCTCCCCAGCCGAAACGGCCCTGCGCAATGCGCTGGGCGAAGCGCACCGCTACGGCTACCTGGCCATCGAATACGAAGCACGGTTGGCTTTGGGGAATCTCGAGGCAAAGTCGGGAAAACTCGCCGCGGCGCGAAGCAGCCTGCAGACGCTTCAAGCCGAAGCGCAGGCACGAGGCTTTGCGCGCATCGCCCGCAAGGCGAAAGAGGCGGTCAACTCGTCGGCCGCAGGGGTGAGCAATCTCCACGAAGACTCGGATCCAATAAAAATGGGAGCGGACATGAACTCCGCTCCCTTCTGTGTAGTCCTCTCTCTCTAATGTCAGGAACCGTTCGAACAGACTCCCAGGCTCTCGCCCTGGAAACTCAGCCATCCGTTCACGGTCGTACTGGTAGGCGCGCCGAAATACGGGAGCGTCACTAAATCCTGCAGGTTATAAGTGAACCCGTGCAGGACATATCGATACGCGCCATAGTTAGCGTTGCCTTCCAGCGGATCCCCGACCTCCAGGATCCCACAGGGCGTGTTGTTGCCGTTGATATTGACGACCAGCGGATCATCCACCCACTCGCCGATTTCGTGAGACAGCGCCGAAACGTCCTGCGAGAACGCACCGACGTGATCGACATAGCTGGCCTGCGCGTACGACTGCGGAGCGCTCGTGCTGCCTTCTGAGCTGTGGTATCCGCCGATGCAGCACTGCCCGCTTTCCGTCAGATAGACGTCATACGTCAGGAAAATCGGGAAAGCATTGGTCGTGATGCCGAGTGCGCTCATGATGCCCGGCAGCTGTGCGTCGAACCAGTTGATGTCGACCAATCCGGCGGTAAATCCAAACGGTGCGCCCGTCGTGCCATACTGCGATGGCGGGCTCAAGGTCTGCTCAGCTGTCACCGTCGGCCCGCCGAGCAAGATGTGCGAATTGGTGTGGGTCTTGATGGTGCCCCAGAAGTTGGCGCGCTGGAATGCATCGATGTACTGCGTGGTGCCGACGTCCGTGCCGCCTTGGGTATAGGTCGTTGTCTTGTCGAAAAGTGGAGAATCGACCGTATTCTGCACCACCGTGTTTCCATTTGACAGGATGTGCTGCGGATCGAAAGTAGTTTTGGTGCGACGGCGGGTGACGACGATCTTCACCGGGATGATGTAGACCGGAACCGTAGTTGAGGTATTCGACGAAGGCGCCGAACCGACCATGTTGTAGCTGTACTTCGTTCCAGAATAGGTGAAGCTGCCATTCCATGTCGCCAGAGGAACACTGGCAGCCAGGATCAAATCGGTTCGCAAGCGCGGCGGCAAGGTCATGAACCGCGCTTTGGGAGGCTGGTTACTGAGTTTCATTTCTCCGTTGGACTGGGAGAGCAGCGAGCCGGCCGAAAAGCACAACAAGAGGGTAAGAGCGGCCGGCTGACACAACTGTCCGAGACGTATCTTCATGTTGATCCGTTCTCCTTAAAAGTGATGAGTCGTTGCGGAAGTGGCGACCACCTGCGTGCAGAATTTGTGAAGTGACCCCAGGATACGGCAAATGTGGATGCATTGTGTTGGCGCTCTGTTGTGGATGTCAATGTTAAATTCGTTCCAGAGCACAGTCAGAGGGACACGCGGCAGGTCCCGCGTGAAGCAAGAAGTTTGCGCACCGAACGGGCGTTCGTTTCCAGAGTGAGCGCAAGGACTTGAGACGGCGGGATTTTCTGCGACCGTTGCATTTTTCGTACAAAAAGATCCGCCCGAATCGCATTCTGCGAGCCGGGCGTCAAAGTATCTCTAAAGCCTGTATCAAGAATCGCGAGAAGCTATTGCAGCGTTACATGATTTCCCCGCGTTTGCGCAGGAAGGCCGGCACGTCGAGATTGTCCTGCTCGAAGTTTCCCGCCATGCCGCTGCGTACCACGTCGATCGAAACGCCGTCGGGCTGGACCTCGGCCATCCCCACGCTCATCGCGGGCACGGGTGCGGGCATCGGCTCTTCTTCCTTCATGATCCGCTCCGGAACAGGAAGGGGCTCAGGATCAAACCGGGGACCGGGAGCAGGAGCAGGCTCGGGTTCCGGAAAGTCCATGTGCTGGTTGTGCGACGTCGCGAAGGAACTCCGCAGTTCTTCCTGACGGCGGCGCATACTCGGGACCTCGCGAAAACCGGTGGCGATGACCGTGATTTTCACGTTGTCCTTCATCTTTTCGTCGAGCACGGCCCCGAAGATGATGTTGGCATCCTCATGCGCAGCGCCTTGAATGATCGTGCACGCCTGCTGAACTTCTGCGAGTTTGAGAGAACTCGATCCCGTAATGTTGATCAGGATGCCGCGCGCGCCATCGATCGCGCCAGCCTCGAGCAACGGCGAGGCGATCGCCTTCTGCGCAGCGTCGGTAGCGCGATGATTGCCGCTCGCCGTCGCGGTGCCCATCACTGCGTATCCCATGGCCGCCATGATCGCTTTCACGTCGGCGAAGTCGCGGTTGATGATTCCCGGAATCGTAATGATGTCGGAAATCCCCTGCACGCCTTGTCGCAGGATGTCATCGGCGACCCGGAACGATTCGAAGAAGCCGGCATTCTCGGCAACTGCAAGCAATTTTTCGTTCGGGATGACAATGGTCGTATCGACCGACTCCATCAGTTCCGAGATACCGCGTTCCGCCTGCGCCATGCGCCGCTTCCCTTCGAAAGCGAAGGGCTTGGTGACAACAGCCACCGTCAGCGCGCCCATCTCGCTGGCAAGAGAAGCAATGATTGGCGCGGCGCCCGTTCCGGTGCCCCCGCCTAATCCCGTCGTGACGAACACCATGTCGGCACCTTCGAGGGCCTCGATGATCTTGTCGGAATCTTCCAGCGCGGCCTTGCGCCCGACTTCGGGATTTGCCCCGGCGCCCAGCCCGTTGGTGAGCTTCACGCCCAACTGGATCTTTATCGGCGCGCGCGACATGCGCAGCGCCTGCAAGTCCGTGTTGGCGGTGACGAATTCGATGCCTTCCATGCCGGCGTCGATCATGCGATTGACCGCGTTACCGCCACCGCCGCCGACTCCAATCACCTTGATCTTGGCGTCGTTGCGAGGCTCTTCGTTAAAGCTGATGCGAATGCCGGACTCATCTTTAATCATATCCACCGCCGTAAGTTGGTCTTCGGTTCCTTGAGACGAAGCTTTGCAACTCGAAACCTGGCCTGTCGTCGAGCGATTCGAACCACAGACATCTCTCGCTCTCCGGTCGCGTCACGCGCCCTTCTTCGCAAACATGGCGCGCAACCGTGAACTCCACCGGTCGTCCTGCAAGCCGCGCGCAACACGCGCGCGATGGCCGTAATAAACCATGCCCAGCGCAGTCGCATACTCGGGTTCTGCCAGCTCTGTCGGCATCTTCGCCAAAGGCACTGGCCACGACAGTCGAACCGGCTTGCGCAACACCGATTCCGCGATGTCGATGAGTCCGGGTAGCCGCGATCCTCCGCCGCTGAGCACGAGTCCGGCCAGGCAGATATCAAACATGCCGCTTTGCCGCAGCGTGTCGCGCAGCATCTCGCAAAGTTCCCGCGCACGGGGCTCAAGAATTTCCCCAAGCAGCCGCTGCGGCATCAGACGCGACGGCCGGTCGCCAACACTTGGCACCTCGACCTCGTTCCCCTCGGGCACCAGCGTGACGATCGCATTGCCATAGAGTTTCTTCAGCTTCTCCGCTTCGTTGACTGGCGTGCACAACCCAACGGAGAGATCGCTCGTGAAGTGATCTCCTCCGACTGGAATGACCCCCGTGTAAGCCACCGCTCCCTGGTAAAACACCGCTAACTCCGTCGAACCCGCGCCGATGTCCGCCAGGCAAATGCCGAGATCACGCTCGTCCGCGCGTAAAACCGAATCTGCGCACGCCAGCGGCTCGAACACCGTGTCGTCCACGTGAACGCCGGCGCGATTCACGGCCGTCACGACGTTTTGCGTGGCGCTCGACGCCGATGTCACCATGTGAACGCGCACTTCGAGCCGAGCCGCCATCATCCCCAGCGGATCGTGCACTCCGGGCTGCTCGTCGAGGATGAACTCCTGCGGAAGTAAGTGCAGAATCTCCCGATCCGCCGGAAGCGAGATGGCTCGCGCCTTGTCCACCGCCATCCGGATCTCTTCTTTCGCGATCTCCCGCGGCCGCGTGCCGAAAGTGATTCCGCCATGGCTGTTCAACCCGCGCACGTGCGACCCGGCCACTCCCACCAATGCGTGCTCAATCGGAGCGCCCGCGACATCCTCAGCCGTCTCGACAGCCTTTTGAATCGACGAGACCGCCTTGTCGAGATCGACGATCACTCCCTTGCGCGATCCGCGCGACTCTGCAACGCCATGTCCCCGATAGCGGAGCCCGTTGTCGGTCGTCTCAGCGACCAGCGCGCAAGTCTTGGCGCTGCCCACATCGATCACTGCCAGTAAATTTGCGTGCTGATTCGCCATGTCCTATGGGTGGTCCTGCTGCTCCTGATTCTTTGCGATAGCCGCGCTCGGTTTCTTGCCGGCGGGATGTTTCGCCTTTGCGTTCGCAGCCGACGTGTCCTTACTCGCGGCCGTCTTACCCGCATCGCTCGCTTCCGGCACTGCCTTCGCCTGCGGCTTCACCGTCTCCGCTTTCGCACCTTTCGCGACTGCCTTTCGCGCTCCCCGCCGACGCCTCGCCACGCGCTTTGCAGGTTTCGCCGCCGGCTTCGGTTTATCGACCGTCGGTGCAGGCTGAGCGATCTTTGTCGTTGCGACCAACTGCTTCGCCGGCGGCTTCAACGCTTGCGGACCGAACGGCTTGCCCGTGTTCACCACATGAATCAGCGCTGCACGCTTCACGCCAGCCGCCATCGCCGCCTTTGCTGCAGCAGGGGTCAACGGCGGAGCCTTCGCGGTCCCCTGCTGATCGGGATTCACGATGATCTGGTGGTCGTAGCGGAGATCGACCGATTCCAATTTGTCGAATTGCTGTCGCCAACCTCGCACGTGCGAGACGTATACCTTGTAGCGGGTCAGGTAATCCGATGACCCGAGGTGTACCAGCACCGCGCCCGCCGGATCGTTCGCCAGCACCTTCACATCCTCCGGATCGGAGACATCCGCCTCGCTCAGATCCTGCGAGTAGTGCCCGCCGTCGGCATCCAGTTGGCGCACCAGATCGTTGTAGATTTTCATCCGCGCAGTACGCGTGGAAAGCGGTTCGCCGGGATTCATTCCGACCACGACCGGGAAGGAATATTTCTGCTTGCTCGTAACGGGCAGTTCCATCAGCGTGCCGCCCGCATCAATCAGCGAAATGCGCGAACCGAGCCGAGCGAAGGCTATCGGCGTGCGCTCGTGAATCTCTACCACCAGGCGGTTGGGCACGAAGCGCATCACGCTGGCCGATTCGACCCAGGGAATTTTCTCGAGCTGCGCCTTCCGTTCTGCCAGGGGAATGAAAAAGATGTTGCGGCCAATGTCGCCGCCGAGCACTTCTATCACCTGCGCATGTGGAACGTTGTGCGTCCCGCTGATCTGGATGTCGTCGCTGGATTCGATCCGGAAGCGCCAGTTGCGCTCGCCGTACTGGTAAACGGTGCCCCCGGCAATACTCGCCAGGCACAGCGCAAAAAGAATGATCGCGGTCCACTTGAGACCGCTGATCGCTTTTTTGGGAAGAGGGCTGCGCCGGGCGGAGACCCGCTTTTGCCCGCGCAGAAAAGGCGATTCTTCCTCTACGTCGAGATCAACCAGCCGCGCGTCATCGAGCGACTCGCGTTCCGGCTCTCCCGGCGGAGGATACAACTCTTCCTGCACGATGGTGGGACTGCTTTTCCGCGCCATCAAACCAGGTAGTTGTCGTAGAAAATCGCTGAGCGAGGATTACTATAACTGCTTTTCGCCCATTGAGACAGACAAAATCTTGGTTCTCGGGCAGATCATCGATGGAACTGAAATGCGGACGAACATGTGCTCAAAGCGCATCGCAAAAATAAAACTGGGACCGAAATCGGTCCCAGTCTCTTCACTTCACCACTGACTCGAATCTAGATCATGCCGTCCGAATCATCGTCGTCAACCTGCACGTGCACCGGCGGAATCTTGATGGCCGGAATTCCTACGGTAGGAACGTCGATGCGGGGAATTGTGACCTGAGGGACATTGATCTCCGGAATCTGTACGGAAGGGACCGTCACAGCCGGGATACGCACGTTCGGCACGAAGGCCCGGATGTTCACCGCCGGTATGTTGACTTCAGGAACCTGCACCATGTAACGATGAGTGTGCGAGCACGGCTCGTCCTGCTGAAACGTCACTAGTTCTTGCCCCTGCTCCATCTTCATTTGAGCCGCTTCCATCTGGCGCTGTACGCGTTCCATTTGCAACTGGTTAAACTGATCCTGAACGCGAACCATCCGGTCCTGCGCGCGAACCATGCGGTCGTGAACACGGTCAAGGTCGGCGGGCTCGCGGCCCAGCACGATCTCAGCCATAGCCAGTAGGCGGCAACCCTGCGCACTCACGCGCTCGACCATGGCGTTCGACCGGTTCACCATCTGGTGGGCCCATTGGAACTCGCCATCCTGATAAGCGCCATTCAACCCCAAAGCCAGGACGCCCGCCGCTAACCAGTACCACGCTTTCTCAGACGCCATATCCAACTCCTCAACTGTTCTATGCCCCTTTAGACGGAGGGCGACTGCGGTTGTTATCAGTACATACGGAATCAACTGTGAAAAAGGTTCAGGATTTCTTCTGTAGGCCTCTTCATCGCCTCGGAACGTCTCGAAATGAGACGCATGTGGCGACGAAGAGAGCAGCGGTCCTCCCGAATGCCCTCTTGCCGAGGGGTGATACACTCCCACGCGCTGTCAAATCTTCAATTTACAGCTGGTGAAAGCATCCGAGGGGGAGGGCTCATGGTGCGGTCGCTCGTCTTTTATCTGGGGATGGTTCAGGGCTTGGGGCTGCTGGCAGTTTCACAAAACACTGCTCCTGACACTCCACAACCCGGCTCCGTGGACGCCATCGCCGCAGCCACCACAGATCCACGGTTTCTTTCTCCTTGGGTCTCGTACCTGCCCGATTCAAAAACCGTCCCCTCCCCCCTCACCTACCTCGGACGGATCGCGGGAGCCCCCGGCGAACTCGCCGGAACCGAGAAGGCCTACGGATACTGCCGGGCCCTCGCCGCGGCTTCGCCCCGAGTCAAGGTCTTCACTATCGGACGCAGCGAGGAAGGCCGCGACATCATCCTGGTCGCTATTGCCAACGAGGCCGGCATCCGCGATCTCGATCGCCTCAAAGCCGCCACCGCCGCGCTAGCCGACCCGCGCTCGACCGACAAAACTGCCTCCGAGAAGCTGATTCCCACCGCCCGTCCCATCTACTACCTCAACGCCGCGCTCCACTCCGACGAAACCGGATCCACCGAAGCGATGCTCGAACTGGCCTACCGGCTCGCCGTCTCCGAACAGCCCATGATCCGGCGCATCCGCGAACAACTTGTCGTGCTGATCAACCCGATTTCGAATCCCGACGGACGCGATAAAGTCGTCGACTGGTTCTATCGCTACCTGAAGGGCAAGACCGACTTCGGAAACCTGCCCCGCCAGTCGCCTCCTTATTGGTCGAAGTACGCTTTCGTTGACATCAATCGCGACTCCCACCAGCAGACCCACGAGACCACTCGCGCCGTGGCCCGCATGTATTTCGACTTCCACCCCACCGTCGTCCACGACCTGCACGAAGGCATGCCGATGATGATGAGTTGGAACGGCACTGGCCCCTATAACCCGAATGTTGACCCCATCACCTACACCGAGTTTCTCGAACTCAGCTTCCACGAAGTCGAGACCATGACCGCTATGGGCATGCCCGGCGTCTCCACCTGGAACTTCGGCGAAGCCTTCTCCCACATGTATCTCGACTCGGTGGGCATGAACCACAACAGCGTTGGCCGCGGATACGAGACCTGGGGCAACGGGTCGTCGGAAAACATGAAGCGCGAGATCCGCCCCGACGAAGCCACCCGCGAATGGTGGCGTCCCTTGCCGCCCGCGACTGGTGACATTCTATGGGGTGCGCGCAACAACTTGAATTACCAGGAGACCGGCGTCCTCGCCGCGCTCGACTACAGCGCCCGCAATTCGAAAGAGTTGCTACGCAACTTCTATAAAAAGGGTTGGGACTCGTGGCAAAAAGGCGTGAATGAGGCGCCGTATGCCTACCTGATCCCAGCGGATCAGGGAGATCCTGCGCGCGTCGCGGCGATGATTAAGATTCTTCTGGGCCAGCACATCGAAGTCGGCCGCGCCACGTTCGAAATTCGGGTGAAGGAAGGAACGTTTCCAGCAGGCAGCTACGTCGTAAAACTCGATCAGCCCTACCGCAACTACGCCGTCGACCTGCTCTCGCCGCAGCGCTATCCGAAAGACAGCAACGAACCCTACGACGATGTCTCGTGGGAACTGCCCGCGAACTTCAAGCTCGACGCGGTTGCAAGCAGCGATGCGTCGGTGAAATCCGCGGCGACCACTCCGGTCACCAAGGCCCCTGAGCCAGAGGGCCGCGTCCAGGGTGGCGGTCCGGTCTTCCTTCTGAAAGACACCGGCCAGGAGGAGTTGCTCGCCGCGCGCTACCGGCTTGCGAATTTCAAAATCGAAATCGCCGAGCATGCTTTCACGGCAGGTGGCGCCGACTTCCCCGCCGGCTCCTGGATTCTCCCTGCACAAGATGGCATGGCCGATGCCGTGCGTAGCGCCGCGACTGAACTTGGACTCGACTTCGCAAGCGCCTCCACCGCTCCCGATGTTCCCCGCCATGCCGACAAAGCGGCTCGCATCGGACTTTGGGTTCCGTGGGCCGACACCGACTCCATCGGCTGGGTCCGCTACATCCTCGACGAGCGCAAGGTTCCCTACACTTATCTTCGCGACGAAGACATCCGTGCCGGCGCCTGGCGCACTCAGATCGATGTCCTTCTCTACGGTCACGTCGATCTCGAACTCGCCGAGCAGATCCACGGCCTCCCGAAAAGATGGGGACCGATGCCTTTCAAGAAAACACCGCAGACTCCGAGCTTCGGCACGCCCGCCGAGTCCGACGACATCACCGGCGGCATCGGCTGGGAAGGCCTCGACCAGATTCAGAAATTCCTCGAAGGCGGCGGTCTCATGGTCACGCTCGGCAGCGGTTCGATGCTCCCGCTCGAAGGCGGGATCGCCCGCGGGGTGCGCCGCTCTTCCGGTGGCGTTCCCCGCAGCACACAAGGAGGCGGCGCTGCTTCGTCAGCAGCCGCGCAGAATGCCGCCACCCGTACTCCGGGCTCCCATGTCCGCGTCACGTTCGATCAGCCAGACTCGCCGCTCGCCTACGGATATCCCACGCGCATCTGGGTCTTCCGCCAGAATTTCCCGCTGTACGACATTCCTCGCAAGTGGCTTCGTATGGCCTACTGCACCACCTGCCTCGATGGCCCAGAAGATCGCAGGTCGATCGTCATGGAATGGGGGGACCGCGACGGTGCGCCCTTCGTGGTAAGTGGTCAAGCCTGGGGAGAAGACCGCCTCATCGGGCGCCCGGCGATCCTCGACATGCCTGTCGAGCGCGGGCATGTTGTTGCGTTCAACTTCAATCCGATGCACCGTGACATGAACCGCGGCGATCATCGGCTGTTATGGAACGCGATCTTGAACTGGGAGGCAATCCTGGCGGAAACGCCAACTGCCGCGGCATCGCGCTGAAGTACACCATGAGAGACGGGGCTTGCCCCGTCTCCCCGATTTTCTGCGCCTATCCCTTCAGCGTCGCAATATCGATCACAAACCGATACCGCACGTCGCTCTTCAACACGCGCTCGTACGCCTCATTCACCTTCTGAATCGGCACCACTTCAATTTCCGACGCGATGTTGTGCTTGCCGCAAAAATCCAGCATCTCCTGCGTCTCGCCGATGCCGCCGATCTGGGATCCCGCGAGGCTGTGACGCCCGCCTGTCAGCGAGAACGCTGCGATCGAGTGCTGCTTCTCCGGCAATCCAACGATCACCATGGTTCCGTTCGTCCGGAGCAGGCTCAGAAGTTCGTTCCAATCCATCTCTGCTGAGACCGTGTTGATGATCAGATCAAAGTGTCCCTTCAGCTTTTCAAAGGTCTGCGGATCCGACGTCGCATAGAAATGATCCGCGCCGAGCCGCTTGCCGTCCGCCTGCTTCTTCAGCGAGTGGCTGAGAACCGTGACCTCCGCTCCCAACGCATGCGCGAGCTTTACTCCCATGTGGCCCAGACCACCGAGACCAACGATCGCCACCTTCTTCCCCGGCCCGGCTCCCCAATGGCGCAGCGGCGAATACAACGTAATTCCCGCGCACAACAACGGGGCCGCGCCGTCCAGCGGAAGATTGTCGGGAATTCGCAGCACGTAGTTCTCGTCCACCACGATCTTGTCGGAGTAGCCTCCGTAGGTCGGCTGGCCTTCGTTGTCACGCGCGTTGTACGTCCAAACCGTCTTTACTGTGCAGTACTGCTCGAGACCCGCCTTGCACTCCTCGCACGTGCGGCAGGAATCCACGAAGCAGCCCACACCAACATTGTCACCAACCTTATATTTCGTGACTTTGTCGCCAACAGCCGCCACGACGCCGGCGATCTCGTGCCCCGGCACCATCGGGAAGATGCACTCTTCCTGGTACTCGCTCCACTCGTTGCGAGCCTGATGAATGTCGGAGTGGCAGATCCCGCAAAACTGGATATCAATGAGAACGTCGTGGTCGCGCAAGTCGCGGCGTTCGAAAGAAAACGGAGCGAGCGGCGCTCCCTGGGTGGCGGCGGCGTAACCTTTGGTCTTCAGTGCGATCAGTTCCGATGTCTTGGACATAATGATTCCTCAGTAATCTAGGAGATTTTCGAACTACCGATGTGACGACGATGCAGACAACAGCAAGAAAGAATACTCCGGTCACCTATCGGATGCGCCTGGCCCTCCGCAGGGACCAAAAACTTCTCTTCCGCAGCCCATCAAATTCCGGTCCGACCCTTTCCCATTTCGCACTCAAAAACGCCCTAACCCCTATTTCAATGCTACAGATAAATAATTTTGATTGGACTTCACCGCCAGCGGTTCCTACAGTTTATTTGGGAGAAGACTGCGTCCGACCCTATCGGAACCGTCTTGAATCAGTTCATGGCTCTTTCAGGAGTTCAGTTGGGGCAGGATGACGACGGGATCGAGGATTTGTCCAACGCGAATAAGGGTCCTGACGACAGCTACGTCCTGACCCTGGATGAAATCAGCAACCTTGCGTTCGAGAGCGGGAAGCCCGCCGAGACGCTGATGAACGTCGTCGCGCTCATCGCGCGGCGATGTCAAACCGACGTTTGTTCTGCCTACCTGCTCGAGCCCGATCGAGCGCATCTCGTCCTCGCCGCCACTTTAGGCCTCCGGCCCACCTGCATCGGCAATCTCCGCATGGGCATTCATGAAGGCCTTGCCGGCCTGGTCGCCGAGCAAGTCAGACCCGTTGCAGTGGAGCAAGTCCGCAAACATCCCCGCTTTAAATATTTCAGCGAAGCTGGCGAAGACGCCTATCAATCGTTCCTGGGCGTTCCCTTGATCGATCGCGGCGTCCTGCAAGGTGTGCTGGTCGTGCAGACGGTCGAACCGCGCGTGTTCACCGAGAGCGAGATCGCCATGCTAACCGAGGCCGCGGCACAGGTCGCCCCCGTCGTCTCCGAGGCGCGTACGCTCGACCGTTTCATCGCCCCCGCCCAGGAGCGCCTTTGGGCCCTCGCCCGGAATCTCTGGTGGAGCTGGGACCACGACTCGACCGGACTGTTCCTCGATCTCGACCCCGTCCGCTGGCGTCAACTCAACCAGAATCCTGTCTCCCTTCTTACCGAATTCCCGCTGGCGCGGCTCGAGCGCCGGGCATCCGAACTCGTCCTGCACAGCCGCATCAACTACGCCTTCCGGCGGATGCGGGAGTATTTGAGCTCGGAACGCACCTGGGGCGCCCGCCACGCCGGTGCGCTGCGGCCTCGCCCAGTTGCATACTTCTCCGCTGAGTTCGGACTCCACGAATCTCTCCCGGTGTACTCCGGCGGCCTCGGCGTGCTCGCCGGCGATCACATCAAGAGCGCCTCCGATCTCGACATTCCTCTCGTGGGCATCGGCCTCTTCTACGGGCAGGGGTATTTCCGTCAACGCCTCGATCGCAACGGCTGGCAGCAGGAAGAATATCTCGAGACCGACGTCAATCAACTACCGATGGAACCCGCCATCGGCAAAAACGGCCGACCCGTGATCATTCAAATCGAAACGCGCAAAGGATCGATCCGCGCGCAAGTGTGGCGTGTGAAAGTCGGCCGCCGCGACCTGCTGCTGCTCGACTCCGACGTCGAAGGCAACGCGCCCGAGGATCGCGAACTGACATCGCGCCTCTACGGCGGTGATGGCCGTACGCGCATTCGCCAGGAATTGCTCCTCGGCGTCGGTGGCTTCCGAGCCCTGAAAGAACTGGGCATTACCCCCGGCGTGCTTCACCTCAACGAAGGACACAGCGGATTCGCCGTCCTGGAAGCGATCCGCACGCGTATGCAGGACGAAGGATTGCCCTTCGATCGCGCCGCGGCTCGCGTCTCGCGTGAGGTTGTCTTCACCACGCATACGCCGGTACCCGCCGGTCACGATCGCTTCGGCGCCGACCTGATCGAAGAACACCTTGGGCCACTGCGCGAGCAACTTGGCATCTCCACCGACACGCTCATGGGCCTCGGACGTGAGAATCCGAACAACCACCAGGAAAGTTTCTGCATGACGGTCCTCGGCCTGCGTCTGGCGCGCCGCGCCAACGCCGTCTCCGCGCTCCACGGCGAAGTCTCACGCGCCATGTGGACCGGCCTCGCTCCCGGCAAGCCCGAAGACGAAGTCCCCATCGGCCACATCACCAACGGCGTACACGTTCCCTCGTGGCTGGCGCCGCAGATGTTCCGCCTGTACGACCGCCATCTCGGCGCCGGCTGGCACGAGCACAGCAGCGACGCCAAAATCTGGGACGGTATCGACAACGTCGACGACGGCGAGCTCTGGGAGACTCATCTCAACCTGAAATCGCGCCTTCTCGATTTCGTCCGCCGCCGCGCCATCGAGCAAGCTGACCGCCGCGGAGAACCGCCAGAGATCCTGCCTGGCCTCGGACGGATCCTCAGTCCCGACGCGCTGACCATCGGCTTCGCTCGCCGCTTCGCCACCTACAAGCGCGCGAACCTGATCCTCGCCGACATCGAGAGCCTCGCTTCGATGATCAACGACCCCAAGCGCCCCGTGCAGTTCGTCTTCGCCGGCAAGGCGCATCCGCACGACGAACCCGGCAAGCGCATGCTGCAGCAGATCGCAGAGTTGATGCGCAACCCGCGCTTCGCCGACAAATTCGTCTTCGTCGAAGACTACGACATCAACGTCGGCCGCCACCTCGTACAGGGTGTCGACGTCTGGCTGAACAATCCCCGCCGCCCGCTCGAAGCTTCCGGCACCAGTGGCCAGAAGGTCGTTCTCAACGGCGGCCTGAACCTTTCCGTGCTCGATGGCTGGTGGGCCGAGGCCTACGACGGTATGAACGGATTCGCGATTGGAACCGGGCGCACGCACTCCGACATGAACGTCCACGACACGCGCGACGCCGAAGATCTTCGTCGTGTTCTGCGCGAAGAAGTGATCCCTCTTTATTACCAGCGCGACCAGGATGGTCTGCCCCGCGGCTGGATCAAGCGCATGAAACGCACCATCCGCACGCTCGGCTGGCGATTCAATGCCGACCGCATGGTCATGGATTACACTCGGCAGTGTTATGTGCCTGCCGCTGGGGGGACCTCGAGCGAACTGCGCGCGCAGTAAGCGCACTAGCGATTCTCATTTGCTCGGAGCGGAGTCGTAGGGCCAGGAAGGAGCTACCACATTGGCCAATAACATTGTGATTCTGCAGAACGATCCGGCCCGTGCAAGAAACCTTGAGGCGAGTGTCAGGCCGTTATCGGCGGGCGTGTTTACGGTGAGGTCGATCGCGGAACTGTGCAACGTCGCCTCCAAATCGCGGATACAGGTGGGCATTCTCGATCTCGATGTCGTGACCTTTCAAGAGGTATCCGCCTTGCGCAAGCAGCTTGGAATCGAAATCGTTTGTACTCATCGCGCCCCCGACGACGCAATGTGGACCCAAGCCTTGGGAGCCGGCGCCTTCGATTGCTGCTGCGACGAAGACGCCCCCTCTATCTGCCGCGCAATTCGGCAAAGCATGGCTGCGTAGGCTTCGATGCCAACCGCCCCTTGTGAAGGGCGGACGTTTCGTTTTATGGATGTAGGACGATGGAGTGACGGGCGTCTCGCCCGTCAGAAGCGCACCCTCCCATCACCACAACTTGCGTGGGGACAGCCGCCCTCGGCTGTCCAGCGGAGCGAAGCTCCGCAGGGTTTTTATCGTGCGTCAATACACTCCAGTAGCACTGTGGAACTAACTCGAGGACAATTGACTCAAGTTCCCGCCGTCGTCGCAGCCGCGCTCTGCAGCTTCTCCAGAATCATAGGTCCGATCTGCGACACGCTGCCCGCCCCCAGCGTCAGGATCATGTCCCCATCCTCGGCTTTGCTCGCCACCGCATCAATCGCCTCTGCAAATGATCCCGCAAATCGCACATCTTTTTCCGGAATCACAGTCGCGATTCGCGCAGCGAGCGCCTCTCCAGTCACGCCCTCGATCGGCTTCTCGCTGGCCGCATAAATATCGAGCACCGCCAGGCTGTCCGCGTCTCCAAAGGCGCTCGTGAACTCATCCATCAATTCCCGTGTGCGTGTGTAGCGATGCGGCTGAAAGATCACGTGAATCTTGCCGAACCCGCACTGCTTCGCCGCCGCCAGTGTCGCCTTGATCTCCGTCGGATGATGCCCGTAATCGTCAATCACGCTGATGCCAGCAACTTTGCCGCGCAACTGAAAGCGCCGGTCCACGCCGCGGAAATTCTCGAGCGCCGCGCGAATGTTCTCCAGAGAGACCTCGAGGCCGATCCCAACCGCAAGCGCCGCCGTCGCATTCAGAATGTTGTGCACGCCGGGCACCCGCAAAACAAAATCGCCCAGATCCTTCTGCTCAAACACCACGTGGAAATGGCTCAGCGGACGATGCTCGCCCGGTTGCTGCTCAATCGCCCCCGGCTTGATCAGAAAATCGGATCCGCGCCGCGTGCCATAAGTCACCGCCCTTCGCTGCACAGAGGGCAGTAGTCGTCGCAACACGGGATCGTCGTTGCAGACGACGATCATTCCGTAAAACGGCACGCGATCCATGAACTCCAGAAACGTCTGCTTCACGTCCCGCATGTTGCGGTAGCAGTCCATGTGCTCGCGATCGATGTTTGTGACCACCGACAAAATCGGCGACAGCTTCAAGAACGACCGATCGCTCTCGTCCGCTTCCGCCACTAGGTATTGCGACTTCCCGAGCCGCGCATTCGACCCCATCGCATCCACGCGGCCACCCACCACCACCGTCGGGTCGAGCCCTCCGGCAGCCAGAACCGCCGCCACCATCGAGGTCGTCGTGGTCTTACCGTGCATGCCGGCGATCGCAATCCCGTACTTCAGCCGCATCAGCTCGGCCAGCATCTCCGCGCGGCCGATCACCGGGACATGCAGCTTCCGCGCCTCCAGCACCTCGGGATTCTCCGGCGAAACCGCGGAACTGGTCACCACAACTTCCGCGCCACGCATGTTTTCAGCCGTGTGACCTTCGAACGTCGTCGCCCCCAGCGAGGCCAGCCGCTGTGTCACCGCCGAACTCCTCAGGTCCGATCCCGAGACCTTGTACCCGAGATTCAGCAGCACCTCGGCGATGCCGCTCATGCCGATCCCGCCGATGCCTACGAAATGAATGCGCTGAATTTTGGCGAACATAAGATCAGGTCTTGGGTCTTAGGGCTTAGGTGTTAGGTATCAGACGCCGGATCGTCAGCTAGAAATCAAGCGCCAACGAACTGCTGATGATAGAACAAATCGGCATACGTTGACTGCCGGTGCACTTCCAATTTCTCAGGACGACCGCGGACCGTCCTTCACCAACGCCGCCGCCATCTTCGCGACGTCCTGCGCCGCGTTCGGATGCGCCAAGTTCTTCGCGGCCTGGCCCATCTGCTCCAACCGTCCACGGTCAGCGAACAACGCACCGACCTTTTCCGTCAAAGAATCCGCGCTCAGATTTGCCTCCTCCAACAACGCTGCCGCCCCCGCATCCACCAACGCCTGCGCGTTGACCTTCTGATGATCATCCGCCGCGCGCGGAAAAGGAATAAATACCGCCGCCTTCCCTGCTGCAGTCACTTCGCCCACCGTGCTCGCGCCCGACCGGCACACCAGCAGATCGGCCCGCGCAAACACCCCCGGCATGTCGCTGATGAACGCCGAAACTTCCGCGTTCATCCCTGCGCTTTCGTACGCAGCCCGCGCCTCGTTGTAATCGCGCTCTCCCGTCTGATGGATGATGTGCAGCCCCGGTACCTTCCCCCGCAGCGCGGGCAACGCCGCCATCATCGCCGCATTGATCGCGTGCGCTCCCTGGCTTCCTCCAAACACGAGAAGGGTTGGTGGCGTTGCACTTGCCCCACGCGGCGAAATCTCAAAGAATGCCGGCCGCACCGGCACGCCCGTCACCTGATGGTTGCGAAAGAACTTCCCGGTCTGTTCAAACTGAACCGCCGCCGCCGTCACCCAACGCGCAATCTTGCGATTCGCAAATCCCGGTACCACATTCGGCTCAAACGCCACTGTGGGGATCCGTTTGAGGATCGCCGCGGCCATCGCCGGCCCCGAAGCATATCCTCCGACTCCAACGACCACATCCGCCCGAAAATTCGCGAGCATCCGCGACGCGTCCCACACCGCCCGCGGCAGGTCGACGATCGTTCGCAGCCGCGTCGCCAGACTCACGCGGTTCAGCGCACCCACTTTCACCAGCTTCAGCTCGAAGCCCGCCGCCGGCACCAACCGGTTCTCCATCCCGCGCGGCGTGCCGACGAACAGCACCTCCGCCGCGAATTCCTTTTTCAATTGTTGGGCAATGGCCAGCGCGGGGATCACGTGGCCACCCGTTCCCCCGCCCGCCAAAACGACGCGCATCCGATCATTCTCAATTTTCAGTCGGAGATTGTCGATTGATGAACTAGCTGCGAGCCGTCGGCTCCCGCGTCTTGATCTTTCAGAGATCGCGTTCAGGTAAAGTGTAGGCCTGCCCGCTCAGAGCGCATCATTCACGGCTCGGCTTCCCTGACACCTAAGACCGAACATCTGATATATGCTTTTTTCATTCCGCTTGCTTCGAAATATTCAGCAGAACGCCCACGCACGCCAGCGTGATAAACAGCGACGATCCTCCGTAGGAAACGAACGGCAGCGGAATCCCTTTCGTCGGCATCAGCCCGAGCACCACGCTGATATTGATGAACGCCTGCAGAATCACCATGCTGGTGATGCCCACCGCCAGATAGCGCCCAAACAAATCGCTTGTCCGCAGCGCTGTCCGCGTGCCTCGCCATAGAAAAATCGCAAACAGTACCACCACGAACATCGCGCCGACCAGCCCCAGCTCCTCCGCCGTCACTGCAAAAATGAAATCCGTATGCGGCTCGGGCAAATAAAACAGCTTCTGCTTGCCCTCCATCAGCCCTATACCGGTCAAGCCGCCCGTGCTCACCGCGATCAAGGACTGGATAATGTGGAATCCCGTCCCGCGCGGATCCGAATACGGATTTAGAAACGCCAGAATGCGCTCCCGCCGCCAGCTGACGTGAAACAGCAAAAAGTATAGCGGCAGCAACGAGGCCGCAAACGCATACGCAAAATATCTTAGTTGCATGCCCGCAACAAACAGTATCGCCGCCGTGATCCCCGCGCAGGCGATCGCCGTCCCCAGGTCCGGTTGCGCCACGATGAGCAAAAGAAAGATCATCGTGGGCGCCACCGCCGGCAGCAACGTGTTCTTCCAGTCTTCAATGGCCTTCGTCCGGCTCTCCAGGAAAAACGCCATAAATAGGATGAGCGTCGGCTTGGCCAGTTCCGACGGCTCAAACGAGAATCCGCTCCACCGGATCCACCGGTGCGTGTTGTGCGAACGGTCGAGCAGGAACACCGCCATCAGCATCAGCGTCGTCACCGACAGCAGCGAAAACACCACCCCTGGATGCTTGTAACGACGGTAGTCGACCTTCATCGCAATCGCCATGGCGACGATCCCGGCCACGGCCCACACAAATTGCTTTTCGAGAAATCCGTACGCCGATCCGAAGCGCTCCTTGGCCATGACCGCCGACGCACTGAACACCATGATCAGCCCGACGAACACGAGCAGCATGGTGACCGTGAACAACCACCGATCGACACTGACGCGCTTGGCCATGCAGATTTATTTCACCACGGGGAGGAGAGGCGGGAGAATTTTAGATTGCAGATTTTCCGAGAACGATTGTCGAGTGTGGTTCGGGTTGTGCCAACTCGAAACTTTTTTCAGTGCTCGGTCGCGAACTTTGATCTGTTGAGAAACGGACGTCCCCAGCCGTCTCGAAACTCCGCTCGACTGGTTTTCTTTGCATCCTTCGCGAGTCCTTTGCGAACTTTGCGGTCAAAGGCTTTTCCACGCAGCCTCTACGGCTGTTCTCCGCTTTTTTTGCCTTAAGAGGTTTTCTTAGTACTCGGTGCTCACAACTCGGTACTCGCCACTCGCAACTACCCAGCCACTTCCAGCGAATGCACCACTTCCTTGAACACCCGTCCGCGATGGTTGTAGCTCTGAAACTGATCGAAGCTCGCGCACGCCGGTGCCAACAACACGATATCTCCTGCCTTCGCCACCGCCGCCGCGCGCCTCACGGCATTATCCAGCGTCTCCGCATGCACGATCTCGGCCGCGCCCGTGATATGCGACTCGATCTTCTCCGCGGCCGCGCCGATCGTATACACGCGCTTCACCCGCTGCCGTAGCAGATCGTTAAGCACCGTGTAATCGCTCCCCTTATCTTTTCCGCCCAGAATGAGGTGGATATTCGTCGGGAACGACTCCAGCGCCTTGATCGTCGCATCGACGTTGGTGGCCTTCGAGTCGTCGTAATATTCGACCCCCTTCACCGTCGCCACATACTCCAGCCGGTGTTCGACTGCCTTGAACTCGCGCACCGCCTTCCGGATTTGCTCCGCGTCGCAACCCATCAACATCCCGCCGCACACACCTGCGAGAACATTTTCCACGTTGTGCGCCCCCTTCAGTGGAATCTCGCTCACTAGCATCACCTCGCGCTGCCCGCGCCCGTCGCGAAACACGATCTGCCCCTCGCGCACCCAAGCTCCCTGCTTCACTTCTTTCTTGCGGCTGAACCAGAACACCTGCGCCCGTGTTCGCTCTCCCATCGTCCGGCAAGTCTCATCGTCTTCATTGAGCACAGCAAAGTCGGAAGGCTGCTGGTTCTCGAAAATTCTTGCCTTCGTGTCGACGTATGCCTGAAATGTCCGATGCCGGTCCAGATGATCCGGCGTGACGTTCAACACCACCGCTACTTTGGGTCGAAACGTCTGAATCGTCTCCAGCTGGAAGCTCGAAACCTCCAGCACCACGATGGTCTCCGGCTTGACCTTTGCCACCAGAGAAATCGCCGGCGTCCCAATATTCCCACCCACCAGCGTCGGCAACCCACCCGCCGTAAGAATCTCGCCCGTCAACGTCGTGGTCGTTGTCTTTCCGTTGGAACCTGTGATCGCCACGATCGGACCAGGCAGATGCTGCGCCGCCAGCTCAATCTCCCCGATGACCGGCTCACCCGACGCCCGCGCCTGCACGAGGGGCTTGGCATCCACAGGAACGCCCGGGCTCACCACGATCAGGTCCTGTCCCCGGAACGTTCGCTCGCCATGGCCGCCCGTCTCGACCGTGATGCCATGGTCGAGCAGCACCGGGATCTCATCGCGCAACTGATCCGGCGACTTCGTGTCGGAAACGGTCACGCGGGCGCCGCGCTCCTTGAGGAACAACGCCGACGCGACTCCCGACTTCCCGAGTCCCACCACCAGCACGCGTTTGTCTTTGAGTTCCACCGGCCTTCACTTTTACCACGGAGTCACAGAGACACGGAGAAAACCAACCCTATTCCTCCGTGACGGAGCCTGCCCTGAGCAATGTCGAAGGGTGTCTCCGTGGTGGATTGGCTTTTATCGCAGCTTCAGCGTCGTCAACGCGAACAGCGCGAACACCAGCGACGCGATCCAGAACCTCACGATCACCTTCGACTCCGACCAGCCGAGCAATTCGAAGTGGTGGTGAATTGGCGCCATCTTGAAGATTCGTTTCTTGCGCAACTTGAAACTCGCCACCTGCAGGATCACCGAGAGCGCCTCGATCACGAACACTCCCCCGATAAATGGCAGCAGCAGTTCCTGCTTGATCATTACCGCTACCGTGCCGATGGCCCCGCCCAGCGCAAGGCTGCCGACGTCGCCCATAAACACTTCCGCTGGATGCGCGTTGTACCACAGAAATCCAATTGCCGATCCCACCATCGCGCCGCAGAAAATTGTCAGCTCGCCGATCTGCGGCATGCGCTGCAACTCCAGGTACGCTGCAAACGTCGCATGCCCACTCACATAAGTAAGGACCGTCAGCGCGCCCGCCGCGATTACCGTACATCCGATCGCCAGGCCGTCGAGCCCATCCGTAAGGTTCACGGCGTTACTTGATCCTACGATTACGATGCAAACGAAAATCACGAACGGAATAAATCCCAGAGGCCAAAGATGCGGATTGTGCGCCCAACGCTCCACCACCAGGTCGGGCCGAAACTGCTTGAAAAACGGCACAATCAGCTTGGTCGAGTACATGCCCTTGGCCTGCATCACGATTAGTACGATCGCAATGAGCAGGCTGGTGACAATCTGCAGCCCAAGCTTCGCCCGAGCGGTTAATCCCAGATTCCGCCTGTGCACTACCTTTATATAGTCGTCCGCGAAGCCAATCGCAGCGAAAGCGCACGTGGACCCGATCGCGATCCACACGAACGCGTTGCTCAGATCCGCCCACAACAAGGTCGGCACCACGATCGCAATCGCGATCAGCAGTCCTCCCATCGTGGGCGTGCCGGCTTTTTTCTGATGGGCCTTCGGGCCTTCTTCCCGGATGTATTGGCCGATCTGGAATTCGCGCAGACGGTTAATGACGAGAGGCCCAACGATCAGCCCGGTGAAAAGCGCGGTCAAGCTCGCAAACGCGGTACGGAACGTGAGATAGCGGAAAATGCGGAATGGTGGAAAGTAGTGATACAGCTTGACGAACAGCAGCCAGTAAAGCAATCCGCCTCCGCGAACTCAGTCGTTCCTTGCCAGTTGTGCACCAGCGACCGTGTGCACCAGTCGTGGCCGTTCCTTTGAAAACTGGAAATCGATCCCGCTACCAGTCACCAACTGTTAGCCCCTAGCCATCACCTACCCGCCAGTTCCTTCCACTTCTCGAGCGCCTTCTCCAGCTTCACGCCGCGTGACGCCTTCAGCAGAACCACATCGCCGTCTTTCGCCTCGCGCGCAAGCCATTCCCCGGCCTCTTCCGGTGTCGCGACGAACTCCGCTCGCATACCAGCCGCTTTCGCCGCCTCCACCATCGGTTGGGCCAAACCCCGCACTCCGACCAGAACATCAATCTTCGCGTCCGCAATATGCTTCCCGGACGCTCGATGCATCTGCTCCCCGGTCGGCCCCAACTCCAGCATCTCGCCGGCGACAACGATCCGGCGCTTCGCCGGCATCGCAGCCAGCGCATCCACCATGGCCTCGAGAGCTTTTGGATTCGAATTGTAGCAATCGTTCACTACTTTAATGTTACCCACCTGAACGACCTGCCCTCGCTTATCGGCAGGCACCAGCGTCGCCAAAGCGCCGATCACATCACTCAGCGGAATGCCCCGCTCCACACCGACCGCCGCAGCAGCCAACGCATTATGAATGTTGTGCGCCCCGACCAGCCGTAACTCCGCACGCTCGCGATGCCCATTCACCACCAGATCGAACACCGACCCCTCCGCGCCGCGCGACTCGATATGTTCCGCGCGAATATCAGCCGGTCGGTGCGTGCCGTAGAAGATCACCTTGCCCTTGAAGTCCCGCCCAAACTGCGAAACGTACTCGTCGTCCGCGTTCAAAATCGCTGTTCCATGATGAGGCAGCGACTCGATCAATTCGTACTTCGCGCGCGCGATGTCGGCGATGGAATTGAAATATTCAAGGTGAACCGGCGCCACCACCGTGACCACCCCGATATCCGGATGCGCGATCTTCGCGAGCGCCGCAATCTCCCCTGCATGCGACATCCCCATCTCGATCACGGCGATCTCCTGCTCCGGCTGCAGCTTCAGCAGCATCAAGGGAAGACCAAAATGATTGTTGAAGTTTCCTTCCGACTTCAGCACCCGGTACCGGCATGTCAGCACATGCGCGATAGCTTCCTTCGTCGTGGTTTTTCCGGCCGACCCGGTCACCCCGACCACAGGCTTGCCCCACAAGCGGCGCACCGCCGAGGCCAACGTCTGCAGCGCCACCAGCGTGTCATCCACCGCCAGCAGGCAAGTTTTTACCGTGAAGCGTGCCAGCTGATCCTTGCGCACGACCGCTGAAACCGCTCCGCGCTCCAGCGCCTGGTGAACGTAATCATGCCCATCCAGACGCTCGCCTTTTACCGCGAAAAACAACTCGCCCGGCTGGATCGTTCGCGAATCGATCGAATAGCCTTGCGCCACCTCTTTAAGTTCGCACTCGCCTGTGGCACCCAGAAACTCCTCGATCTTCGAAAGAGGCAGCTTCATGCTTTCTTCCCGGCCGTGGCCTTGGCCGTCTGGCACTCGTAGCCAGCCTTCGCCAGCATCTCGCGCGCTACGCCCACGTCGTCGAACGGAACCGTGCCCTCACGAGACACCTGCACCTTCTCATGTCCTTTGCCCGCAATCAGCAGGATGTCTCCGGGTCTCGCCTCTCCAATCCCCAACCCAATCGCCGAGCGCCGGTCTGGCTCCATCGCGTACTTCGCACAAGAGCGCTGCAACCCCACTTTCGCATCGTTCATGATCGCGAGCGGATCCTCACTACGTGGATTGTCCGACGTCAACACAACGAAATCGCTCCCTCGCCCCGCAACCTCGCCCATTAAGGGACGCTTCGTCCGGTCGCGGTCTCCGCCGCATCCGAAGACCGTGATCACTCTGCCCCTCTGTCCCGCCTGCCCGACGAACTCCCTTGCCAGCGCTGTCAGATTTCGCAGTGCGTCGTCGGTATGCGCATAGTCCACCACCACCGTGAAAGGCTGGCCGCAATCCACCCGCTCGAAACGTCCCGGCACGCGCGTGAGCGCTCCGATTCCATCGACCACCGCAGCCTGGTCGCACCCCCGGGCAAAACCCGCCGCAGCCGCAGCCAGGATGTTATAGACGTTCACCTTCCCGATCAGAGGAGAAAAAATCGCAATCGTTCCATACGGCGTGATCATGTCGAAGTGCGTGCCACGCGACGTAATCTCCGCTGACTTCGCATGGAAATCGCCCACCGCCCAACCATAGGTCGATACGTGCGACCGCCGCTTTTTGTTGACCTCGACCAGCCGGCGGCCGTATTCGTCGTCGAAGTTCACCACGCTGGCGCGCGGAGGCTCGGTGCCGCATCCCTCGAACAGGATCCTCTTCGCCGCGAAGTAATCCTCCATCGTGTGGTGATAGTCGAGATGGTCCCGCGTCAGGTTCGTGAACACCGCCACATCGAACGGCACGGCGAACACCCGTTGCTGCGCTAGAGCATGCGACGACACTTCCATCACCGCTTCGGTCGCGCCATGCGCCAGCCCTTCCGCCAACATCTGATTCAGCTCAAGCGATTCCGGAGTCGTGTGCGGTGCCGGCAGGATCTTGCCCGCAACGTGATATTCGATGGTCCCGATAAGAGCACTCTTGCGTCCGGCCGCCGCGAGGATCGACTCCACTATGTACGTCGTCGTACTCTTGCCGTTCGTCCCCGTGATGCCCGTAATCGCCAACCGCTCCGCTGGCCGCTTGTAGAAGTTCGCGCTCACTCTCGCCAGCGCCCGGCGGCCATGAGGAACCAGCGCCCAAGCTATCCCTTCGCGAGGCTTCTCCTCAGCGGAATCACTCACCACCGCTACGGCCCCGCTCGCGATCGCCTTGTCGACAAACTTGTTTCCGTCGCTCGACTCGCCCTTCATCGCGACGAACACAAATCCTGGCTTGACCTTACGCGAGTCGTACGCGACTCCGCTTACGGGGGGATTACCGCTCTGGGCAAGAACCTCGGCGCCCTCCAGGATCTGCTCGAAGGTCATCGTCCTGATTCTATTGCATGAGATGGGCTGGACTGTTTACCGATAGTGCTAATGCGTGGACTGCCTGTATAGCCACCACATTGTTGTCATCCTGAATGGAGTGAGGCGCCAGCCGAACGCAAGGAAGGATCTGCCGTTTTGAGAATCGACAAGTCAATTTCAACACGGTCTGGAATGGTTTTCTTTGCGACCTTCGCGGGCTTTCCTTACGTCCTTTGCGGTTAAGGTCTTTTCTCCGCGCTCTCCGCGGGCCGTTCTCTGCATACTCTGCGTTCTAAGATTTTTTCTGATTCTACCGCCCAAACTTGACCACGACCCGTGATCCCGCGCTCACGTGGCTCCCCGCCGCTGGCGACTGCTCGCGCGCGATCCCGCTTCCCACCGGATTCAGTTCCAGTCCGCTGTCCTGTGCCGCCTCAATCGCGCTGCGCACGCTCTTCCCGATAAACGACGGCACCTCGATCCCGCCCTGTTCCACATCAAGCACAACCGTGCCGTTCGTCGGCGCCTTATCCGCCGGCTCAGGTTGGGTTGCCGCGCTAACCTCGTGTGATGCCTTATCCGCCATGCCCGACGTCGCGGCCAGTTCCTTCTCGCGCAGCGCCGCCGGCACCACCGGCCCCTGCCCCGCCGAGGGCTTCACACTCGCAGGCGCCTTCGGCACAACCGGCGCCATCGGCTCCGGCGAAGCCGTATCCGCCACTTCCAACGCCGACCCCAGATGATCCGGCGAACTCTCATCCAGCTCCGAATCCTTCACTTTATTCTGCGCCAGCCACACCTGCCGATTCGGGGGCAGCGTCATGTCGTGTGGCACGTGCATGTACTCCAACACCTGCTGCGCGATCCGCTGGAACACCGGCGCCGCCACCTGCCCGCCCTGGTGCAGTCCGACCGCCGAATCCAGAATCACCGCTACCGTCACCGCCGGATTGTTGATGGGCCCAAAGCCCGCAAACGATCCCACATATTTCGTGTGCGAGTAACCACCCGTCGCCGGATCCACCTTCTGTGCTGTCCCCGTCTTTCCCGCCGACGTGTAGCCCTCAAGTACCGCCTTCCGCCCGGTGCCATGCAACACGACTCGCCGCATCATCTGCCGCATCTGGGCCGCCGTCATCGACGAGATCACGCGCTGCTCGTTCTGCGCATGGAACGCAATCATCTGCGGTCCGCTCTGTGGATCGGTCGTCGTCGCTACGATGCGCGGCGCCACCCGCACGCCGTCATTCGCGAAGGTCGACACCATCGCCGCCAACTGCACCGCCGAAACGCCAATCTCCTGCCCCATCGAGATCGCGCCAATCGACACCTTCGACCACCGGTTCACCGGCTTCGTCATCCCGCGGGTCTCTCCCGGCAACTCAATCCCCGTCTGCTGCCCGAAGCCATACGCCCGGATGTAGTGGTAGAAGCGGTCCTCGCCCAGCCGCAGCGCAATCTTGATCGCGCCCACGTCGCTCGACTCCGCCAGCACATCCGTCACTGACAGCACTCCATGTGGCTTGCTGTCCCGGATCCGCATGCCATTGATGACGATCGATCCCATCTGGCAATCGAACAATTCGTCTGGATTCGTCAGCTTTTCTTCCAACGCGCCCGAGATCGTCACCAGCTTGAACGTCGACCCAGGTTCGTAGATGTCGCTCACCGCCCGGTTTTTCAGCGCCTCGTTGCGGATTTCCCGCTTCACGTTAGGATTGAACGTCGGCCGATTGGCCAGCGCGAGGATCTCCCCGGTATGCGGATTCTCGACGATCACCGTCCCCGCGATCGCGTGCGTGTCCTTCATCGCCTGCTCAAGTTCACGTTCGGCGATGTACTGAATCTTTTCGTCGATCGTGAGAACGACGTTCTGCCCGGCCTCCGGCTCTTTCTCGATGCGCCCAAACCATTTCTTGCGGGCGTCCACTGAGATCAGCATCTTGCCCGGCTTGCCCTCGAGCTGATCGTTGTATTCGCGCTCGATCCCGCTCAGCCCTTCATCGTCGGTGCCGACATAGCCCAGCACCTGCGCCGCCAATTCACGCTTCGGATAAAAACGCTTCGATTCTTTCTGAAAGTGGATTCCCTGCAGGTTCAGCGACCGGATCCGCTCGATCGTCTCGGCGTCGCCTTTGCGCGCTACCCAGCAGAAAGTCTTTCGTGCGCGGCAATCGGCCAGCATCATGCGCGCGTCTGCGCCTGTAATGCGGCTGATCAGCGAGATGGTGTTGGGAAGATCGGGAATTTCGGTCGGCACCGCGAACGCCGAGTCCACCTGTACCGACATCGCCAGTTCGTTGCCATGGCGATCGTAGATAAGACCGCGCTTCGCGGAAACATTAATCGACCGCTGCTGCTGGTGCTCTGCTCGCTGCTCGAAATCACCGTAGCGGAATACCTGGAGATAGATCAGGCGGACACAAATCACCCCGAACCACACGAGCAGCAAGCCGCCCAGAAGATAAAGGCGGTGATTTCCGGCCATGATCTTGCTCGCTGGCAATGCGCGATTCCTCTTTCAGGTACTAAACGTCAAGCATTCAGCACTCAGCACTTAGCATTCGGCCCCTAGAATCACAAGCACTTACCAATTCGCACAGACTAAATGCCAATCGCCAACCGTTACTTGCTGAATGCTGATTGCTGAATGCTGACTGCTCCAGAGACAAACATGGCGGCTCACCGAATCCAGTGATGCCGCCAAAAGTTTTTCTGGGGAAGGGCACTTCATCCTTCCGGGCCGATTTTCCCGGCCTCTCGATTCGCTTTACTTCTCAACCACGGTTCGTATCAGGGCGCGCCTTCAGGCGCGCCATTAAAGCCTGGCCATGGAATGCGCCTTCAGGCGCCGCGTCTACCTCGCCGCAATCATCGAGAACGGCACCGCACTCGCCATTACCGGGGTACCGCTATCCGCCGACGAATCCAGAGTCATGACCTGTCCCGCCTGCGGCGACTGCAATCCCAGCCTCCGCGCCATTACATCGATCCGTTCCGGATCCCGCAGCGACGCGTCTTCCAGACGCAGCGCGTGATTCATCTCCGCCATGCTGTCGCGCTCGATCTTCACCGACTCGATCTTGTACCCATATTCGATCGCCTTGAAATGCTGCCACGCATAGGTCATGACCAGCAGAAACAGGCAGGAGAGCGCGATGGCGAATTGCCGCATCTCGCGCCCGCGACGTGGATCTTCCACCTTCACCAGGCGCGAGTTGTCGATGTTCTTGGCGAAATAAATCTCCGGTGTACCAATCCAGAACGACTGCCGCCGGCTCGCCTGCATAACTCTCTGTGCTGTCGCTGCTGTCGCCATTTATGCCACCCCGAGAAGATCGGCTTCCGATTGCAATGGCTGGTGATGCTTCGAATACCAGCGTTCCAGTTCCGAATCCTGGCTGAGTTCGCGCGCGTGCGCCTCCGCCCGCTCCACCGTCTTCATCAGTTCGTCAATCAGCGTTCCCGTATGCATTGGCCTGACTCCTCGCCCTACCCTCGATTTCTCTCCGGAGCGGCATCGAGAGATCGGTAGGATTTTTTGTTTCGCCCTTAAGTGAGAGGCGATGCCGCTCCGGAAACCTTGCCCCGGCACGCCTTCCCTGGTGCGTGCCGGGCTTCCTTCACCTGAACTTCGCTCTCCCAGCGCAAGAAGCGGTCGCGCTGGGGACCCCGGCGGGTTCTCCGGGGAAAAGCATTCAGCAATCAGCACTCAGCATTCAGTGGGTCGACAGCACCGCAGCAAACTGGCTGAATGCTGATTGCTGAGTGCTGACTGCTCTTTAAACTCTTTCCGCTGCTCGCAACTTCGCACTGCGCGCCCGCGGATTGCGATCGATCTCTTCTTCGCTGCCCGTCACCGGCTTCTTCGTCAACAACCGGTACACGCCCTGCTTCGCGCCCTCGCGCATCGCATCTTTCACTATGCGATCCTCCAGTGAGTGAAAGCTGATCACCACCAGCCGCCCGCCCGGCCTGAGCATCTGCGGGGCCGTCTTCATCAGCTCCCGCAGGTCGTCTAGTTCGCGGTTTACGAAGATTCGGAGAGCCTGAAAGGTTCGCGTCGCTGGATGAATCCGCCGTTCTGCTTGATTCATTGGCCGGGCCGCGGCTGAGACGACATCCGCAAGTTGCGCAGTAGTTCGTATCGGCCGCGACCGGACAATGGCTCTGGCGATTCTCCGCGACCTCCTTTCCTCACCGAATTCGTAAATCAGGTTGGCGAGTGTGACCTCGTCCACCCGATTTACCACTTGTTCGGCGGTCTCCCCCGATTGCGTATTCATACGCATATCTAAGGGTCCTTCCGCCTGAAAACTGAATCCGCGCTGCGCGTCGTCAAGCTGCAAACTGCTCACGCCAAGATCGGCCAGGATGCCGTCAACTCGTACGTCATCGGTCACCACCGGTCGGTCATGAGCCAGATCAGCAAACGATCCGTGGATTAACTCGACCAAGGGCCAGTCCGCTGCGTCATCCCTGACACCTGACACCTGAAGCCTGACACGTGCGCGCTCCAGCGCCGCCGGATCCTTATCGACCCCAATCAAACGACCCTGTGCGCCGAGGCGTTTTGCGATTTCGTAGCTGTGCCCGCCCAGGCCCACCGTGGCGTCGATATAAGTCCCACCGCGCCGGATATTCAGAAAATCGATCGCTTCTTTTAAAAGAACCGGGACATGGCCAACCCGCCCACGTCCACCCCGCTCGGGGGTGTCTTTGTAACCCTCGCCCACTAGATGCCCAAATCGTCGAGCGTCTTCTCATCCTCAGGCGTGAACTGCTCCTGCAGAATCTCCTGCCGGTAGGCCTCGAGATTCCGCACTTCCAGATACTTCTGATACCCAACCACGGCGACTTCGCCCTTGATCTGCGCCGCTTCGCGCAGCAACTGTGGCAACAACAACCGGCCTTGGCCGTCCATCTCCACCTGCTGCCCCCAGTAGTTCACCCGCGACAAGAACTTCTTTTTCGTCGGGTTGAACGTCGAGAGCCCGGCCAGCTTCTGTTCGATCTGCTCCCATTCCTCGAAGGGATATATCTGTGCAACCTTTCCATCGAGGCTGGTGATGTAGAATTGCGTCCCGTATTTCTCGTCGATCACCCGCTTGAACTCGGCCGGGACCTTGAGCCGTCCTTTTTCGTCGACGCGAGTTGGGTGATTGCCGCGAAACATGTGTCTGCCTGCCCCTTGAAGGGGATTTGGATCTATTGACAGTCGCTACCACGGCGACCAGGGAGGAGGTAAAAGCGGCGCAAATTTCGGTCAGATCGGGTTCGTTCGGGCTCTTTTTGTGGGTGTCAGTCCTAAATTCCACTGGCGCCTCAAATGGTTCTACTTCTGCCCACAACCTGTAGATCTTGACCACTTGTTGCCACTTTTTCCCACATCCTACGCCTAAACCGTTTATTGTCAATAAGAAACTTCGAGGTGAGGGGTCTGTCAGAAGAGGCTTTTTAGAAAGCGCAGAGTCTTGTAGCTAACTGGATTGGTGACCACAAGATGTTGCGTTTAGAAAAGTGATTCCTTCGTAGTTTCTTCGCTCCGATTTTTCTTGTCTCCGAAAAATTTCTGTGGATCGCTTGTGGCGCGGGCGCCCTCGCCCGCGAAAATCGACTCACGCCGATGGAGCGACGGGCGTCCCGCCCGTCAAAGCAGACAGCTTCGCGCGCAAAGCCTGTGGCACACGAACTCCGCTAGCCACCTTTCCTTGGCTACCAACAACAACCAAAATTTGGAGTCGTAGACACTCATGCGCACGGCTCGCAGCGCGCTGTCAATGGGGCCCTCGTCCGTGGCCGAGTGTTGAACTCCTCTCGCATCTACCGGTCGCCGCGCTAATCACCTCTGTCATCCTGAGCGACGTGAGGCGCCAGCCGAACAAGTCGAAGGACCCCTTGCCTGCCTAGCAAACCACGAACCTTCCAAGGCGTTTCTCCCAACGGTAGAATCCATCAGACTCGCCCGGCCCCGGTCTCAAGCTTCGTTGAGTGCAGGATTTCAGAGGTTCTCGAACTTCAACGGAACAGCGACATGCCCAAACCTACTCCCATCTGGAAACAAACCATCGACAACGAATTCTCCACGCCCGAGCGCTGCCACATCATCGAAACCTATAACAGCTCCGACGACGAATCGCTCTCCATCGCCCGCGCCCGCGTCCAACCGGGCGTTACCACCGCATGGCATCACGTGGAGGGTACCGTCGAGCGCTACATCATCGCGGAGGGTCGCGGCCGCGTCGAAGTCGCCGACTTCCCTGCCGCCGAGGTCGGACCCGGCGACGTGGTCATCATCCCCGCCGCCGTTCGCCAGCGCATCACCAACACGGGCGATCGCGACTTGATCTTCTATTGCATCTGCACCCCACGCTTTCGGCAACAAAACTACCGAACATTAGAATGAGTCATCAAGGTCCGTATCAGGGCGCGCCTTCAGGCGCGCTGCCACGTTCATCAGAATAGAGCGCCTTTAGGCGCCGCGCAGTCACCTCACGCAATGATTCACCACGCCCAATTCGAAGACTGGGTCTCTTTCCCCATCGACCGTGTCTTCCTCTTCTTTGCGAATCCCGAGAACCTGCCCCGCCTTATGCCGCCCGAGACCGCCACGCGCATCGACAAACTTCAACTCATCGCCCCGCCTTCCCTCACCGATCTCCCCCACCCCGGCCCGATCGCCGGGATCGGCTCCGAAATCTACACTTCGTTTCGCCCCCTCCCGCGTCTTCCCGTCCGCGCCCGTTGGATCGCCCGCATCACCGAGTTCGAATGGAATCACCACTTCGCCGACATCCAAGCCAAGGGCCCCTTCCAAAGCTGGCGTCACCGTCACGAGTTCACTTCCGAGATCCGCAACGGCATCCCCGGCACTGTCGTTCGAGATCAGATCGACTACTCCGCCGGCTTCGGGATCCTTGGCAATGCAGCCCGAGACCTCTTCCTCGACCGCCAACTCCGCCAGACCTTCCAGCGCCGGCAGGAGACGCTGTCCGGGTTGCTCGGAACATTCTGAACACCGCCCAGTACGGCCCATCTGACTAAGCTGGATGCTGCGCGACACCGGCCAAGCGGAGTAATATACGGACATATGCTTGGGCCTAAACTTCTCTGGCCTGCCTTGGTTCTTGTTTCTTGTGCCTCGTTTTCCGTTGCGGGAGATTCCCTGCGCTCCCCCTGGGACGCTCCGGTGAACACCGCCGACGCGGCGTACAATTGTCCCGCCGCTCCGCACTTGTCGCAGGACCTCGCGGTCGACAGCTACTACTCCGACGAAAACCATTCCATCGTCGATGAAGCGCGCAAGAAAGCCTACGACCAGGCCTCCGCGCCCTACACTGAGTTTTCCCGCGCCGTGGTCAAAGCGGCCGACGCCTATCGCGCCACCGGCAATCAGCGTGCCGCCGAATGCGTAATCACCCTGCTCGACGCCGCCGCCAAGGATAAGGTCCTCGCCGGCTCGATGAAGACTGCCCAGGCGATTTACGTCCAAGGCTGGAACCTGTCGTCGTGGGCGATCGCTTATCTCAAGGTCCGGGGCGCCAGCGCCGCGTCATACGAAGAGAACATCGAGATTTCTGCCTGGCTCAAGAGACTCGCTGAGGAGAACCGCGACTACTACGAAGGCAACGGACACAACTCGCACAGCGACGCCCACAACAATCATCTTTACTGGGCTGGACTCGCCATCTCTGCGGCCGGCATCGCCGCCGAGGATCGCAAGCTCTTCAATTGGGGGATGAACGCCTACCGCGAGGCCGCCCGCGACATCACCAACGACGGCACGTTGCCCCTCGAAATGCAACGCGCCGGCCGCGCTTTGTACTATCACCTGTATGCGCTCGCGCCTCTGGTCATGCTGGCGGAACTGGGCGAGTCGAATGGCATCGATCTGTATGCCGAAAAGCATCACGCGATCCAGCGACTGGTCGACCGCTGCGCTGCGGGACTGCAGGATCCGAGTTATTTCGTCCAGCACACGGGCGTCCCCCAGGACATGCCCACCGATCTTGACGCGTGGGAGATCGGCTGGGCCAAGCCGTACATTCGCCGCTTCCCGAACCCCAATCTCTCTTCGCTGCTGTCCAAAGCCCCGGACCTCAGCTACACCACCTGGGGCGGCCTTCCCCCGGAGTAGGTCTTAGAGACACGCCACAATTCTCGCAAGAACACCGAGCCTCCGCATTTTTTCTCGCCGAGATAGATTCAGGATTCATCACAATCAGTCCTCATTCAACGCGTAGCAGAAAAACTCATGCGGGTCTGGTCGTATGCTATGACCATGCGCAATCGGCTTCTTTCCGTTGCACTGGTCTCGTTGTTCACAGCGTTGATGGCCGCCCAAACCCCGAGTTCTTCAGCGCGCCCTCGCGCTTCCGACCTGGGTTTGAAGGTCGGAGTTTTGCCGGCCGGGCCGCTCGATGCCATCACTGACGTTGCTGGCGTTGAGGTCGGACACACCACCATCATCCGCGGCGAGAACATCCGCACGGGTGTCACGGCCGTTCTGCCCCACTCCGGCAATCTCTATCGCGAGAAGGTTCCTGCCGCGATTTTCGTGGGCAACGGCTTCGGCAAGTTGACCGGCTCGACGCAGGTCGAGGAAATGGGTGATATCGAGACGCCGGTTCTGCTGACGTCGACCACAAGCGTGCCCCGCGTTGCCGATGCGCTGATCAGCTACATGCTGGCGCTGCCGGGCAACGAAGATGTGCTCTCCATCAACCCGGTCGTCGGCGAAACCAATGACGGATTCCTCAGCGACATTCGCAGCCGCCACATCGCTCCCGATGACGTTTCTGCCGCGATCAAAGGCGCAAAGGGTGGCCCCGTCGAAGAGGGTGCCGTGGGCGCCGGTACTGGCACGATCGCGTTCGGATGGAAAGGCGGCATCGGGACTTCGTCGCGCCACTTGCCCGCAAACCTTGGCGGCTACACCGTCGGAGTCCTTGTGCAAACAAATTTCGGTGGCGTGCTGACCATTGGAGGCGCTCCGGTCGGGCAGGAACTGGGCCAGTATTACCTCCGCAAGGAACTCGCGCAGGCCAGCGCCGACAACGCCAAGGATAAAGACAAAGCCGACGGATCTTGCATGATGGTGGTCGCCACCGACGCGCCGCTGGACTCGCGCAACCTGAAACGACTCGCGGCCAGGGCCCTATTCGGATTGGCTCGCACGGGGAGTTCGGCCTCGAACGGCAGTGGCGATTACGTGATCGCCTTCTCGACCGCGCCGCAGGTCCGGATCCATTCCACCGACAAAGCGCCGACCCGGCACGTCGAAGTCATGACCAACGACTCGATGTCCCCGCTTTTTGAGGCGGTGATTGAAGCAACCGAGGAAGCCATCTATAACTCGATGTTCAAGGCGACAACGATCACTGGCAATGGACACACCATCGAGGCCCTCCCGATCGACAAGACCGTGGCGATTCTGAAGGAGCACGGAGTGATCAAGTAGCCGGCCGCGGACCCCATATCGCGCATCGGCCCCTTGCTGAGGGGCTAATCCTCGTCATGCAAAGGAACGCCGCCAAGTAGGCGGGCAGCAGCCCATGGCCTTCCTTGCATTTGGTAATCGACAAGGCTGAAAGTTTCGTTGCTGCATTTCCTCCAAAATGCGGTTTAATCTACGGGCCGCATTCGGAATGTGGGGCCGGGCCTGGCGAGTTTGCGCAAAAGGAGCACCCTCATGTCATTAATGATCGAGAATCTGCCGGAAGCCATCCGGACTACCAAGCAGCAGTTGCGAGCCGCATTGCCCGGATATCGCGAAGTCTTTCGTGAGGTCGAGGCCGAAATGCGCCGCCGCGTCGAAGAGATTGTCTCCGAGCGGGAAGCGGGACACGACGTAATCCCCATCGTCCAGTATGCCGACATAGACGCTGGGCAGGTCTCGCCGGAATTGGTAAAGAAGATCAAGGCGCGCGGTGCGTGTGTGGTGCGGGAAACTTTCAGCCGCGAGCAGGCCACCGCATGGGATCAAGAGATCGCCGACTACGTCGATAAGAACAACCTCGACGCAAAACTCGCCAACGCAGCAGAGGACAAGTATTTCGGCACTCTGGCGTCGGCTAAGCCGCAGATCTACGGAATCTATTGGTCCCGCCCTCAGGTGCAGGCCCGGCAGTCGGAATCGCTCACCAACGTTCGTGTCTTCCTGAATAACCTGTGGCGCGCCGAGAGCGACGGCGTGCGTCATTTCAACTCGAACGAAACGCCCGCGTACGCCGATCGGATCCGCCGGCGCCCTCCAGGATCGGCCTCTCTCGGCCTCTCTCCACACGTCGATGGTGGATCGATCGAGCGCTGGCTCGACGACAACTTTCGAAAAGTTTATCGCCACGTCCTCGCCGGAAATTGGCGAGACTACGACGCGTTCGCCGCCGCGTTTCGCCCCGAGGTGCGCGAAGTTCCATCCGCGGCCGTCTGCTCCATGTTCCGTACCTTCCAGGGCTGGACCGCTTTGACCCGGCAAGGGCGCGGCGACGGAACCCTCCAGTTGATTCCCATCGCGCAAGCCATGGTCTACGTGCTGCTGCGCGCCCTTCAGGACGATGTCGCCGACGACGATCTTTGCGGCGCGAAGCCCGGACGTGCGCTCTCCATCAGCGAGCAGTACCACGGCATGCTGATACGGGCGCTGTCGTCGATCCCGCTCATGGAGCCCGGCGACACGGTCTTCTGGCACTGCGACGTGGTGCACGCCGTCGAGAACGAGCACAACGGAACCGGCTACAGCAACGTGATGTACATTGCCTCGGCTCCGGGCTGCTCGAAGAACACCGCCTACCTCGAGCGACAGGCGGTCTCGTTCCTGAGCGGCAAGACACCGCCCGATTTCGCTCCCGACGACTTCGAGGTGAATTTCATCGGACGGGGAACCATCGCGGATCTGACAGAACTCGGCCGCGCACAACTCGGCATCACCGAGGCCCTGTATAAGAGCACGCTGGCGGGCGTCGCCTAGACATCGCAGGGCTCCAAATTCCCAGCGATCGAACGCCCCGATTCTCGCTAACGACAAACCGCTTTCCGAGTCTCTACTGAAGCAGCTTTGGCCACTTGGGGGACGGGAAGCAATCCGTCCGATCCCGTCCCTGAAAAGCCACTGCCAGCGCATCTGCCCTGTGGAGGCTTCCGTCCCAATGTTTCGTCGTGCTCGACGGATTTTGCCGCTCCTCTGCATCCTCGCAGCCGCATCCCTCGCAACGCCGACCGACTCGGCCATTCAGCACTTCCACGCCCTTCGCGACAAAATCCGGCAAACGCGCAACAGCAAGGACTGGCACGCGAATGTTGAGAGCGCACACGAACTCGAACAATTCCTGAACGAATCCCCGCAGTCACTACTGGAATCGGCCCGCGCGCAAATCCACGCAAACGACCTCAACGGCGCCCTCGCCAAGCTGCAGCAATTCGTGCGCATGGGTCAGTACACCGAACTGGTTGAGACTTCGCAGGAATTCGCGCCGCTCCGCGATGCACCCGGCTACTCGCAAATCGCAAAACAGATGCAGGAGAATCGCACTCCGGTTTCTCTCGCTTCCACTGCCTTCCAACTTCCCGACGCAGCCCTTCTGGCCGAGGACCTTGACTACGATCCAGCCAGCAAGCGTTTCTTCATCACCAGCGTCCGCGAAAAGAAAATCGTAACGGCCGACGCAGCTGGCACCATTCACGACTTCGCCAAAGCACCCGACGATTGGCCGATGCTCGCCATCAAGATCGACTCCGTTCGCCACGTTGTTTGGGCTACCGAAGTCGCGATGCAGGGTTCTGTTTTCGCACCAAAATCGGACTGGGGTCGATCGGCAGTGGTGCGTTTCGACGTAAAGACCGGGAAGCTCCTGAGACGTATTGAAGGCCCATCGGGCAGCGCGCTTGGAGACATGGTACTAACAGCGAACGGCGATGCCATCGTCAGCGATGGCCAGCACGCAGGCGTCTACAGGGTCTTCGCCGAAGGCGATCATCTCGAAGGCATGGACGGTGGCGATTTCATTTCCCCTCAAACGCCCGCCATGCATCCCGACGGAAAACAGGTTTTCGTCCCCGACTATGTGCGAGGCGTTGGCTTGCTAAACCCCGAAAGCAAGCAAGTGCGTTGGCTCTCAAACGAAGGTCAGTTCGCTCTGGATGGGATTGATGGGCTCTACTTCGATCACGGCACGCTGATCGCCGTGCAAAACGGAACATCTCCCGAGCGCGTCGTCGCATTCCCGCTCAATGCCGCACTGACCCGGATTTCATCCCAGACAATTCTAGAGAGTGCCACCGCGACCCTGGGCGATCCGACCCATGGAGTGATCGTCGATCACGACTTCTACTACATCGCGAATTCCGGATGGGACGTCATCGACGAACATGGGAACATGAAACCCGACGCGAAGCCTTCCGTCCCGCGCATCATGCGAGTCGAGTTGAAGAAATTCTGACGCCGCATTGCCGGTCCCGCAAAAAACGGGAAGGGCACGAATTTATTCGTGCCGTAATCCGATGAAAATACGTCGGCACTTTGGCGCCTGAGGTTTTTTTCGCGGCGTCTCTCAAATTTTTCCGCAACCTGTTCAGCTATGCCGTTAGACCCGCTAAAAAATGCAGCTCTAGCCGCTAAGGGTCATCCGATCTCTCTCTTCTGGTTCATTATGCGGTAGCTTCTGTGTGTCCGCGACCCTTTGTCGGACGCGAGCGGAACCTGATTCCCGCTCGCGCCGGCTGTGTGCGAGACGAGGGTTACGCGGTCGCGCTCACTGTGCTGTTGCTTGGGCCGTTCAGCGCACCATTCGCAAGCGCATACTGCTGCAGATCCTGCTGCAGCGTGGTGTATGCCTGCTGCGCCGTGGTCAGATCCCCCGATTGCAGGTCCTGCCCCAGTTGCGTCAGGATCTGCGACATCTGGCTGCTGGCTTCACTGCCGCCGCCCCCGGAATGATGGTGATGGTGCGGGCGCTGCATGTGCGACGCGGCCTGGTTCTGCAAGTTTTGCTGCAGATTCGAGTAGTCCTGCTGCGCCGCCGTTAGATTGCCCGATTGCAGATCGGTGCTGAGTTGCTGAAACGCCTGCGTGATCGGGTTGCTGTTCTGTGTGGACGAACTCGATTGCGGACCGTCTTTCTGCACTGCCGCGAAATCCGCTTGCGCTCCCGTCAGGTTGCCAGTTTGCAGGTCTTGCCCCAGCTTCTGGAAATCCTGCCGGAATTGCTGCATGCGGTCTTGCACCCCTTGCGAATTGAACTGAAACAGATTACTGCTGAGAATCCCCGCTAACGACATGAGCACTTCTCCTTATCTGCTCGCCCCGAGAGTCCGCGGATTGCTCGCCACAGACTCCCTTCATGGCTGATCGGCAGTGTCGTGGCCCCACTTGAGCCGACGCCCACCGCAGGCCATGCCGTTGCCCATGCACTTTCCCAGCCCGAATACACGTGCTATGTCCTTATGGAGTATGTTCCTAAGAATCAACGCAGTTCGAAGAAGATGCCCGATTTGAATCTGGCCGCCTCGGCAAGGGATGCCCGTTACCGCAATTCACCGGCAGAAATTGCCTGGTCTCTGAACCCGTCATCGGGTCATTGACTCGTACTTCAGAGGTCAGTGCTTTTGCACCGACGACCGACAACCGGGGTCGACGGCCGACGCGCCGCAGCTTACGGCTTTGCCTTCAATTGCTCCGCTCGCTTCAGCGCGGCATCCGCTTCGGCCGTCATCCCCTTCGCGCGATACGCCTCTGCTAAGGCTGACTCGAGATCGGAATTGTCGCCCCGCTCTTTTTGCTGCTGGCCGAACGCGGCAATCGCTTCGTCGTAGTTCTTCACCTGCATCTGCGCCAGGCCCAGCCGGTAATAAACCGTCTCGAGGCTCGGCTCGAGCTGGGCCGCCTGCTTGTACTCCTCGATCGCCTCGCTGTAGTTCTGTGCGGCGGCCAGCGCCATCGCGAGCCCGAAGTGCGCGTATCCGTCGTCGTTGTCGGACTGCACCATCTGCGTAAAAAGATCCTTCGCCGCCGGAACGCGTTGCGTGTTCAGGTACACCATCCCGAGTTCGTAGCGCGTACCCTCGCTGTTGGGGCTGATCGCGAGAATCCGCTGCAGCTCCCCTTCCGCCAAATCAAATCTTTTCTGGTTGAAGTACGCGTGGGCCAGCTCGAAGCGCGCCGGCAAATAATTTGGCCTCTGACGGACCACCGCCTGCAGCTCTGCAATGGCCTCATCCGTTTTGTTTTCATCCAGAAAATCCGCGGCCCGGCTGGCGTGCGCCAGGTAACTCCGAGATTGGTAGAGCCACGCACCACAACCGGCAACGATGAGCGCCACGAGCACAATGACGCCTGCCCGCCGCAATCCGCCGTTCTCCGGCGCCAGTCGCGCGATCAGGGCCCCGAAGACCAGTCCCGTGACCAGGCCACCAATGTGAGCGGCGTTGTCCGTGCGTCCGAAGAACTGTCCGAGGACCGCGTTATAAGCAATAAAGATCAATAAGCTTCGCAAGTGCCCGCTGATAGCAAAGCGTGGCATGGTGAATTCACCGAGGTAAAACGACGCAATCAGCGCGCCTACAATTCCGAACACCGCTCCCGACGCTCCCACGCTCGGGATCGCCGGATGCCACCACGCGCTCGCCAGGCTGCTCCCGATCCCCGAAATCAGATACACCAGCGCGAATGTGACGTGCCCATAGAGGGATTCGCACAGGCCGCCCAGATCCCACAGGCACCACATGTTGAACAGAATGTGCAGAAATCCGCCATGCAGGAAAAGCGCAGTCACCAGCCGCCAAGGCTGGCCGCCCAGCGTCAGCGGTGCATAGTTCGCGCCTCGATCAATCAACGCCTGCGTCGGCGGGTCCAAGGCAATCCCCTGCACCGCCAGGATCCCAAACACCAGAACATTCAGGGCCACCAGCGCCTGCGTCACCATCATCGGCGACGATCCCGTGCCCGCCCACGGCGTCGGCATCACCGGTTGGACCGTGTCTTCGGACTCTTCTCCGCGTTGCGCGGCCTCATGCCGCACACACCACTCGCAAATCTTCCGCAAGGAAAATGGAGGCAGCTTCCGTCCGCATTGTGCGCAATTCGCCATGCTTCGAAACTTCGTTGTCACGTGCCAGTCGAACCCGGCATCGGTTTGCCGACGACCGACGACCGCCTTTCTATTTCACCGCCTCCACATACACCGCCGTTCCATATGCGAGCACTTCCGTCACGCCCTGCATGATCTCGGTTCGCGTCGTAACGCGCACCGACCACCGCATTACCACCGAGTTCCGCTGCATGCTGCAACATCAGGTCGAACGCCTCCGAGCGCGTCTTTTCGCACAAATTGGTCAGCAGCGTAATGTTGCCACCCACCAGCGTCTGAAGGCTCGCCCCGATGGTTCCGAAGATCGAGCGCGAACGCACCACGATGCCGCGCACCACGCCCAACGTACGCACCACGCGGAAGCCATCTAGTTCGAACTGCGTGGTCACCATGTTGTGCGACACCATGCGTCCGGTGGGTGCGAGGTAGGTCGACATTGGGGGCGCTTCTCCTCAAGAAATTGGTCGGTATGCTTCCAACTATAGCGCGGACGCCCCTGCCTCGCGAGCGACTCTCCATAATCCCGTCACGCGAGTAGAAAAGCGAAGCAAATAGAAAGCGGATACTCCTCACGGAGTATCCGCTGTGTCAGATCGCTTCCAGCAGAACTAGTGTTGAAATTGGACCGCTGGAAGAACCGCCGTTCCTTCCTTGCGTACAGCATCCAGTAGGCTAGGGTCGAGACCCAAGGCCTGGAGAATGGTAGGCGCTACCTGGGCGGTGCCCACGGCAGCGTGCACCGTCGTGGCAGCGAAACTCGGGTTTGACAGCAGCAGGATCACGTTGGTGTCGTCATGGGAGAATCCGCCGTGCTCCTCCTGTTTCGCGTGGCTGCCGGAGTAGGTCACGCCGACATTCGGGGTCACGATGATGTCGGGCGTGCGCGGGTCCTTGTTTGGATCGTTGTAGTTTAGCTTCAGCGACGGACCATAGAAGAACTGCCCGGCGCCGATTTCGGTGGCGCCAAGATTGCCCTCCAGGAGTGAAACGGCGGCGTCCGTATAGGACGGGTTCGTCAGCCAAAGCAGCGAGACGTCGTCTTCCGTGGATCCGATGCCGCCGCCATTGGGATCCTCGGAAGGAGGCATCGCGGCGTGCAGATCGTTGGAAATCAAAGTTGCCGGCGAAATGCCATTGGCACCTGCCTGCCGCTTGTACAGTGATGGATCGATCGGCGACTGACCGTGCTTAGCCGTGATCACGATCAGCGTCGAATCATACAGGCCTTGCTTCTTCAGTTCGCTGACGAATGCCCCAATCGACGCGTCGACGAACTTGAACTCGTCGAGCAGAGCAGCGCTGGGGGTTCCCGCAGCATCGAGGTATCCACCGGTGGTGTTGTTGCTCGCCTCAATCAGCTTTTGGCCTACGCTCACGGCCTGGAAGTTCATGCCGAAGACGTTGGGGGCGTGGCTTAATTTCCCGCCGCCGAGGTGGGTCTTGCCATTGATCCAGTTCAGAATCGCATCGACCTTCAGCGTGTCGTAGCACTGGATGTTCTGGAAGCTGTTGGTCCAGGCGGTCAGATCCGAGTTGGGATCGAGCACCGCGTCGCACTTCACACCCGTTGGCGTTGTAACGTGGGGCAGGCCAACGACGTTTGAATTGATTTCCGGCGCATAGAAATCGTCCAGAGCTGCTGGCCCAATGCCGGAGGCGGCGGAGGAGTATGCCGGGTGCTTGTCAGACCAGGCAGCGACTCCGCCATTCTGGTGAACCACGCTAAAGATGCTATTGGCGCGGACGAATTGCCAGGGCCATACCGGCTTGCAGCCGTGGGCCGGATCGCGAGGCAGTTTGTTGGGATCGATCGAAGCGATGGTCCCGTCGGTGAGCGATGCACCAGGAGCGCCGCCATTCACCTTACTCTGATCGATGTCGATTCCTTCTTCGTATTCCGTTGTGTAGCCGGTTGGCACCTGACCCGGTGTGCAGGGTCCAGCCGCATTGCCATTTCCGGTGGTCGTGACAGGTCCCTGCAAATTTCGGGAGTAGGCGACGTCGTAATAGACGCCAGTCAAGGCCGGGCTTCCGCCAGTGATGATTGCGGTTAGTCCGGGGAAGGAGTCGGAAGGTTTGGAAGTGCTCGCTCCGACGTAATTCACGCCCGTTCTAGCTAGGGCTGCAAGTTGCGGACAATAAGGCTCTCCGTTGTTGGCTCCGGCGATGCCGTGGGAGCAATTCAGGAAATCGACCGCGTGCATACCGTCCACGCTGATCAGCAAGACATGTTTGACCTTGCCGTCCTCAGCTTGCGATGACTGCGCCGCCAACAGCAGGGCCATCGTCATAAGAACCATCAGTACACCTGAGAAAAACCTGCGCATGCTTCCTCCGTTGTGTGCGAGTAGTGGGACTCATTCCCCAAGCCTCAACTACGTCTCACGTTGATAGGCGAGGCAAGTTACAGTCCCGTTAGCGCAGGATTAAAAGCGTGTTACAAACGCGTAAAAGTCGCGTCCGCTGGGGCTTCTCGCCGGTTATCTCTGTGGAAAACGTATGACCCGCGGCGGAGGTCCTATAATTTTGACGCCTCTATGAAATCTCGACGCGCGTTTCTTCAAACCAGCTGCGGTCTCGCCGCAACGACTGTTCTCTCTTCCATCAGCTTCGCCCGTAACGCCGGCGACACGAACCCGGCCTCCCTGCCTCCTGCGATCGCAAAGCTGCGATCGATGAAAGATCGGGCGCGGCCCATCACGCGTGACGAGCGTCACGAACGCCAGGAAAAGGCGCGCCGTCTGATGGAGGCCAACGAACTCGACGCCATCCTTCTTATGGAAGGCACTTCCCTCAACTACTTCACCGGAATTCGCTGGTGGGGTGGCGAGCGAATGTTTGCCATGGTGCTTCCTGCCAAAGGAACTTCGTTCTACGTCTGTCCGGCATTCGAGGAAGGACGCGCGCACGAGCAGATCGCCAACGCCCCCGAGGGCGAGGGCGCCGATGTCCGCATCTGGCAGGAAGATGAAAGTCCATACGAGCGCATCGCGCAGGGCCTCAAAGACCGCGACATCGCCACAGGAAAGTTAGGCATCGAAGAAACCGTCCGCTGGGTCTTCAGCGAGGGAGTCGGCAAAGCCTCACCGCAACTGCATCTGCTGAGTGCAACGCCAGTCACTGCCGGATCCCGCATGATCAAGAGCCGCTCCGAACTCGACCTCATGCGCCTCGCCTCGAAAGTCACCCTCACCGCCTACAAGGCCGTCTACGAATCCCTCAAAGATGGCATGACGCAGCACGATGTCGGCCATCTCGTGGAAGCCGCGCACGCGCAACTCGGCTTCGATGGCGACGCTCTCGTCGAAGTCGGCGAGTACGCCGCCTTCCCGCACGGATCCGTGCAGGCACAGGTGATTCACGAAGGAGTGCCAATCCTGATCGACGGTGGCTGCAAAGTCGAGGGCTACGAGTCCGACATTACGCGCATGTTTGTGATCGGCAAGCCGCCCGACAAGGTGAAAAAAGTCTTCGACATCGTGTATCGCGCGCAGAGCACCGCGCTTGCCACCGCGCGTCCCGGCCTGGAATGCGGCGCCGTGGACGCCGCCGCCCGCAAAGTCATCACCGATGCCGGCTACGGCCCCGACTACAAGTTCTTCACGCACCGCCTCGGCCATGGCATCGGCATGGACGGCCACGAGTGGCCTTACCTGGTCCGCGGAAACACGACCAAGCTCGCGCCCCATATGACCTTCAGCGATGAGCCAGGAATCTATTTGCGAGGAGAGTTTGGCATTCGTCTCGAAGACGACATGCACATCACAGAAGACGGCGCCGAGCTATTCACCCCCCAAAGCCCGTCGCTCGAAGAGCCCTTCGGAAAATCGTAGGGGATGTGTTCGTGTGGCGCGCACTCTTGTGCGTGAGGATTGGCTGCACCGTCACCACCAGTCCCGTAGGGACGGCAGAAACGACACACACTGTTTGGATGGCCCCGAACTCAGACCTCAACGAGCAGCCTCAAAACTCGAAACTTTGAAACTCGAAACTCTGAAACCTGAAGTCTCCTACCCCGCGAACTTATACCCGATCTTGTGCACGGTCAGAATCAGCTCCGGTTTCTTCGGATCTTTCTCCAATTTCTGACGAAGTCCCGCTACGTGGACGTCCACTGTGCGCGTGAAGGTTCCCACCTCGTATCCCCAAACCTCGCGCAGTAATTTTTCGCGTGGCAGCACGATCCCCGCATGCTCCACGAAATACCGCAGCAATTCGAACTCCCGTACCGAGAGATACACCGCCTCTCCCCCGCGCGTGACCTTCACATCGCGATGGTCGAGCGCCGCCCTCGTCTCGATGCGAATCGACCCGAACTGATACACGGCCTGCCCGGTGCGGATCGGCGCTCGCCGCAGCAAGGCCTCAATGCGCGCCATCAGTTCCTGCATGTCGAATGGCTTGGTGACATAGTCATCCGCGCCCAGCTTCAGCCCGACGATCTTGTCGATCGTCTCGCTTCGCGCCGTCAACAGCAGGATGGGCGTGCCCAGCCCCGCCACGCGGATGTCACGACATAGGTCGAGCCCGTTTCGCCCGGGCAGCATGATATCGAGCAGGATGAGATCGAAAGGCAACGACGTCGCTTTATCGAAGCCCGCTTCGCCGTCCGCGACCGCGTCCACCACATAGCCCTCGCGCAACAGCCGGTCGCTCAATGCCATCCGCAACGCTTCTTCGTCTTCGACGAGCAGAATGTTTTCTTTCATTGTCGTGTAAGCAGGTCAGAGCCGAGCGGCTCCTCCTGCCAACTCCCCTTCTTCATCGTGGGCAGATGCAGCGTAAAGATGCTTCCCACGCCGATTTTGGTGATTACGGTAATTTTGCCGCCCATGGCCTCCGCAATGCTCTTGGCCAGAGGCAATCCCAGGCCGGTGCCGTGGATCTGTGCGGCAGCGACCGAGGGGCTCCGATAAAAAGGTTCGAAGATGTGCGGCAGATCGGTGCTGTCGATCCCAATCCCATGATCTTCGACGCTGATCCGGATCTCCTCTGTGTGCGGAAGCTCCGATTTGTGCAGGAACCCGCGCATCGCGATGCGCCCATGGGTCCCACCGTACTTCACCGCATTGCCCACCAGGTTCTGCAGACACTGCGAGAGAGCGGAAACATCTCCCAGAATCCGGGGCAAGCCCGGCTCCGCCTGCACGTCCACCATGAACCCCGCCTCACGCACCACTTCCCGCGTGTTTCGCAGAACCGACTCGAACAACTCCTCGATCGTCATCGGCCGCATCACATAATGGGTGCGCCCCTCGCGCGTGGATGCGAACAACAGAATCTGGTTGACGAGCTCCGTCAGCTGCCGCGTGTGATTGCGAATCACGGCGCCATACTTCGCAAGCTGATCCTTCTCCTCCACGACTCCGTCGGCGATGTTCTGCGCCGAGGCCGAGATCACCGCCAGCGGCGTGCGCAGCTCGTGTGATACCGATGCCACAAAATCCATCTGCAATTTGGCCAGCTTGAGCGCGTTCAGCATCTTGGCGCGTTGAATCGCCCAGATCGATACGCTGGCGAACAGCAGCGTGAAGCACAGCACCCCCACCAATCGTCCTGCCGAGCGCCGCGACGAAGCATCCACTACTGCCAACTGCCTCGACGCCTGCTCGTCATACAGCCGCTTGATCTCTTCCATGTCCTGGCGCACGCGGTCAAATGACGGCACACCTCCTGTTAGATCGTAATCCACCGCTTCCTTGATGCTGCCTTCCAGGATCGACGCCAGAACTTCATCGCGGACCTTGAGATATCCGATCCAGTCGTCTTGCAGTCGCTTGCCGACCTCCAGTTCGCGCGCGTTGCGGGCGCGGCCCAGATATTCGTGGATAGCGTCGGTCACCTTCCGGTCCGCTTCCCGCGACTGGTCGGCGTACTCCACCTGGAGATTGCTGTCGTTTGTGGTCAGCGCGTACAGCGTCGCACGTCTCGTTTCCTGCGCGTCGTACTGCAACCCTCCGATCCCGCGCAAGCCGAGCACCGCCCCGACGTACATTCTTTGGACTTCGCTGTCCGCCGCTCGGAGGTCTCGAATCACGAAGATGACGACGCCGGTCTCCACCGTAAACACCATCAGCAGCAGCAGCGTCGAGCTATAGCGCGACACTTCGAACAGGAACCGGTCCAGGATCGAATGGTGACCACCGGCTCTAGGGCGCGACGTTCGTTGCACAGCTGTACTCACTTCGCCACCGCACTCGGTAACAACCGCAGTTCGTAATCCTTGTCCTCGGGCAGACGCCCGTCAATCCGGATCACCTTCACCGTCGGATCGACGTCGCTCAGGCGCACATAGCCGATCGCTCCTGGAACGTTGAAGATGAACTTGCGCACGCCCACCGACGTGGCTAGCGTCTTCGGCGACACGAACACTTCTCCCGTAAACAATCCCTGCAGGAAATGCCGGTTAAAGTCAGTCTCGCTCATGCGGTAGATCTCGCGCAGCATCGCCTTGCGCTCGGGCTGCCCGGGTTCCATCATCACCAGCGTGATGCGGCGGCCGTTGGCCCAGTGACTGCGCTCACCCAGGAACACGGTGCGCAGGTCTTTCATGGTCAGGTTGTCGACGCTATTTTCCTGATTCACCACGATCGCGATGCTCTCATCGGCAGGCAATGTCTGGGCGTCGGCCGAGGTGCGCACCGTCTTCTGCGCGCACACCTCCGCCAGCAGCACCAGCAGTGCGATGATCACGATCTGTGGCCGTCGCAGCATCCGTTCGCCTTTAGAACGTGAACCCCAACTGCAGAGTCAATGCGTTGACCCCAGGCTGACTCCGCAGCTGGTTATAGTCGTACTGCAGCTTCAATGCGACCGATTCGGCTGCGTCGTAACGCAACCCCACCGATGGACCCGCACGCAGGCCGACATCGGGGTAGATCGGTTCGTTGTTCGGAGCGTTGATGTATTGATAGCGGAAATATGGCCGGTACGATCCCCAGCGCTTCGAAATCTGTGTGTAGAAACTGGGCGTGTTAAATACCCGCGTGGTGTCCTGGGGCCCGTGGCGCACGAGTACAAATTCGTTCAGCCACTCGAAGTTAGGCAGCATGTACACGGCATGTGCCGCCAGAATGTTTTCGGAAACGGGCGACTGCGCCAATGGCGTCAGCAGATCGTGATAAGCCGAGAACCCAACCTGGAGCCCGTGAATCGCCTCGGGCCGCGCAAACAGCGCGAGGTTGAAGGCCTTGTGATTATTTTCGTCGACTTCGTTCTGGACCGGCTCTTCCTGCAGGGGCGTGCGCGACGCGCGCCCGTTTCCTATCTCCGCCACGTAATGAAGGCCGAGCGAGCCCGACGGAATTCTCCCGGAAGCCGACACACCAACGTTATGAACGGGCAGAATGCCGCCCGAGTCTTCAAACTGGAACAGCAGCGGCCGCCCCGTCGTCGTCTGGAACCATGTGCTGTGATGGTACGCGGTGTTGTAGTAGCCAATCGCCGTGTGATATCGCCCCACCGCCAGGTTGAAGTAGTCGTTGTAGGAGTACTGCAGGAGATAGCGCTCGACGTCCACGCCGAATTCATTCGTGCGCCCCGACGGTACCTCGTAAAAGTTGTCCGGACCCGATTCGAATACGATCTCGCCCAGGAACTTGAACTTCTCCGAAATATCCGATGTCACGAACAGGTTCAGTTGGCCCAGGCTGAATGAGGTAGTGCTCTCGTGCTCGTCACTCCCGTGGAACGACACATCCCCGAACCCACGGATGCGAAGCAGGGTCTTACTCATGTCCATGCGTTCCGGCTCAGGATTGCTCACGTCGGGTTCGACATGCTGATCCTGCGTGCCCTGTGTCTGCGGCGCGGCGGGGGCCGCCATGGCGGGTCCATGCTCCTGGTGTTCCGGCACAGGCGTAATGCTCGCCAGTTCCTGCTTCACTGGTTCTGGCCGAGGCGCCCCTGGGCGCTCGGCTTCCAGTTGCGACACGCGAGCCTCCAGCCGGTCGATCCTCTGCAGAAGCATCTGGATCGTCTGCTGCTCCGTCGTCGGCGTAGCGGCCGCCTGCTGCGCACGCAGATTCGCCGGATCCAGGGCAAGTCCCAGGACTAGCACCAACCATATCCCTCTTCTGACGGCTGTTTTTCTCCGCCTCTTCCGAAGAGTCTTGTTGGGATTGTTATCGCTGGACACCATGGCCACCTCCTTGGAGACTTCCCTGGTCGCTTTCCTCAATCGCGCGTCCGGAGCGCAAACTGCGCGGCGAAGCATCGATTGCTGCGGCAGCAACCCTGATCATGTGGAAAATCACACCTGCGAATTGCACAACTCAGACCGGGCAAATTAAATATGCGCGCGTTGAGGGACTCTTAGAACAAAAGACGCCACGTGCCTGCGGTCTGGGGAAACACACAGGAACCCACGCTACGGCATCTCTTCGAGTGCCTCAACTTGATCTGCGGGAGAAGGGAGCCTAGTTGGTAACGCTCAGCCGGTCACTGAACTATTCCGGCAGACGGCCTCGGCGCCCTGCAGGATCAATCACAGAACTCACCCTTGCACGGATTCTACATCACAGACGTTCAACATCGATCCGCTCAAAAGGTGGGGTGCGTTTTACGTCTTTGGTGATTGGGATCAGAAATCGGCGGCTCCTCGCCTTCCCCGCCGCGCGCCACTGACATTCGTTCGGCGGTAAAACTCGTTAGATATGTAAACGAGATGTAAGCCTCGCAGGATCGCGTCGACTACTAAGCGAACCGTTGAGCATCTGCGTCTGAGAATTTCGTTTTGAAATGGAGAGACGGGCGTCCTCGCCCGTCACCAGCGCCGGCCTTCGATCTTGGGAGACGAGCATCCTCCCTCGTACCGCCGGCGTCCCGCCGGCTGTCGTGAGGGCGTCTCGCCCTCACCCATCCGGAATCTCTACCGCGAATGCGCCGGATGCGGCCGCAGTTCGCCCAGCTGCATTTTAACCACTACGCTCAGTCTGCGGATCCCCTCGCGAATCCTCTCCGGCTCGACCGCCGAAAAGTTCAACCGCAGTTGTCGGTTTGCGTTCTCTCCATGCCCGTTGGGGGCGTAGAAGCAGGCGCCCGGCACGAAGGCCACGTTCTCGCGAACTGCTGTTTCGAACAGCCTCTGAGAGTCCATGCCCTTCGCCAGTGTCATCCACAAAAACAACCCACCCTTCGGGCGAGTCCACGTCACCTCGGGCGGGAAGTATTGGCTCAGAGCCTCGAGCATGGCATCGCGCCGCTCCCGGTACACGCTTCGGATTAGCTTGATGTGTTCGTCGAGGAAGTTGTCGCGCGCAACCTCGTACGCCACCATCTGTCCGAACGTCGAAGTGTGCAGGTCTGCGCCCTGTTTGAGTTGTACGAGCTTCGCTATCACCTCCGGCGGAGCCACGATCCATCCCAGACGCAGTCCCGGCGCGAGCGTCTTCGAAAATGTGCTCAGGTACACGACGTTGCCAATCGAATAGCCCGTGTCCCGTCGCAGGTTCTCACGATCCAGCACCACGAGCGGCGGCAGGTGCTCGCCCTCATAGCGCAACTGCCCGTAGGGATCGTCCTCCACGATCGGAATTCCGTACTTGTCCGCCAGAAGCACCAACTGATGCCGGCGCCCCTCCGATAGCGTCGTTCCGCCCGGGTTCTGAAAATTGGGGAGCACGTACATGAACTTCGGACCCGAGCGCAGTGGGTCTTCCAGCATCTCGGCGCACATACCATCTTCGTCGCTGCGCACCGTGACATACTCCGCCCCATACACGTTGAAGGCCTGCAACGCGCCCAGGTACGTGGGCGCTTCCACCAGCACCCGGTCCCCCGGATTGATTAGCAGCTTGCCGATCAGATCCAACGCCTGCTGCGATCCCGACGTGATCAACACGTTCTCCGTCTTCACCCGAATTCCATAGCGTCCCACGTGCCGTGCGATCATCTCGCGCAACGGCTCGTAGCCTTCCGACGCGCCGTACTGCAATGCCAGATGCGGCTGCTCCTTCAAGACTTTTTCGCACGCCTCGCGGAAACGCTCCGTCGGAAAAACTTCTGGCGCCGGAAGTCCGCCCGCGAACGAGATCACTTCCGGGCGCTGTGTGAATTTCAGAAGTTCACGGATCGTCGAGCTCTTTACGCCTTTGGCTCGTTGCGCGTACCGCGAGGTCCATGCCGTTGACATGATGGTGCTCCTGCCGAATCCTAGCGCCGTTTTCCACCTTCGGCTGTGACGTTGGATGCTACAGGTGTGACGAAAATCACCAGAATCGTTTCTGGCCCACAGTCACCTGGCGGCCGGACCTCGGCGTCGCTAGCTCGGAAAATCAACGTCTTGCAGGCAAAACACTGGATCGGCCAGTCCTTTTGCGATTGCGAACACGCATTCCTGTGTCCGGCGCCTTTGGCGGGCAGAATGCATCTGCAACATCAGCGACCCGGAACGCAGAATTTCGGTCGAGCGGAATCTGCCTGCCGAGTCCACCCAAACCTCACCCAGGGAGGCCGCTCTTTGCGGGGCGGCCTTTTAATGACAATTCGCCGCTGCTCCCTACTGAGGACCTCCCGCTTCGCCGTTAAAAATAGCAATACAACCTTTTCCATTG
>Ga0210396_10000149_pt1 | contig 122779 bp, 106 predicted proteins | sample IncBWH17OmetaG_FD_155466 | JGI IMG/M metagenome (GOLD analysis project Ga0210396, IMG submission 155466) | Forest soil microbial communities from Barre Woods Harvard Forest LTER site, Petersham, Massachusetts, United States - Inc-BW-H-17-O ...
CCACAGGCCCATCCACCACCGACCGCTCCACCACCGCCATCACACCCTCCTCACGCCGACACCATCAACGCAAGAAGGATTCGCCGAACCACCCCCGAAACCCTACAACAAAACTACCAAAGTACTATTAGTCCGACCCCCGTAAAGGCCGAGGATACATCTGCTAGATGAAGATGCGCTCGTTGGCTGGTACGTGCGATCACATCACGTCGCTTTGGAAGCGGTGATTTAGCTACTGTTGAGCCAGGAATTGATACATCTGAAGATTCATCTTCATGGTTTTGATTCTCAGAGGCGGGATAAGCAAGGAGCTTGGCGCGTGTTAGATTTAGGCCATCAGGTACATCAACCTCTAAATGATAACATTGTGCTAGGCCGATGCCAGTTGCTGGAATCTCGATGTTCTTGGCTCGCAGACCAAAGAAACGTTGTAACTCCCATAGATATGCCCCAAAGTTGCTGTCTGGCAACGATCTCGGATCGAATGAGCCCAACTCGCTATCCGATTGCTTTTTCTTTTTCACAGGTGTGCTTAATCGTTGCTCTTCGTAAGATAACTTGATTATCCTACGCGCACCTTGCTGCCCAACTAAAGGGGTAAGAATTAGGAAGTTTCTGGCAACATCATTTGCCAAAGCCATGAAGTCGTCGGCATCAGTAATTGCTTGCCGCCATTGCAAGCTCGCTTCTTGGTCTTCAGTGGAGGCTTTATCTTTAGCCAAGTATAAATGAAGATGTTGCCACTTTTCTAGCGCTTCCTGGCGCTTAGCCAGCGCGATGATCCAGAAGTCGTCAAGTAAATCTGAAGGTATGGACGTGTACCGTGGACGTAGTGGCTGAGCTAGACTGCGGGGCTGTCTTATGCTTCGTGGCACCCGGGTGGATGGCTGCACAATGTCAGCGGCAGCCTCTGCAAGCATTGCTGTCGTAATGATTGCTGTCTGCGTTTGGGTCCATGCGGATAGAGCGCTATCGGACTCGCCTCTAAGGCTAAATCGGGTTATGCGATGCTTGGTGATAAACGTAACTGGTACGAGGTAGCTACAGTCGGCACCATTGCTTTGTAGAGGAGGGGTCGCCGGGTCGGGGGCTAGTGTAAAATCCAAACTAACCCGCCGCGCTGATGCTTGGAGATCGGCTAGTGTCACCTGCTCAACTCGACGGTGAGCCCAGCTACCCCAGTCTTCAATGAGGGACAAAATCGCAGCCCCTTGGCGGGAGTCCTCCGTCGTTAGGTCGGGTCGAGGTGAGAGAGTTGGAGTCATAAAGCAAGCAACGTATCAGCTAATAGGATTCAATGGGTGGAGGTAGGCTGGAAGCTCTACTACATGCCCATAGGTTTATGCAAATCTTGTTTCTTACTACTCGATACCAGTTGAGCCAGACAGTTGCAGTCTGGCCAGGGCGTCGTACAAGTGCCATTGAGCGCCGCCGATGCGCCACGAGCGGGGCCGATCACCCCGTGCTCGATGCACTCGACGGCAGCGACGAGTCGATGTACCGTGTCAGGCGACATGGGGGAATCGGAGTTGCTCTCGATCATGGGCTTGCGCAAGGGCTATGCCCGAGGCCACGAGTGGGTGCCGGTCTTCGCGGACGTGTCGCTGGAGGTGCTGCCTGGCGAGATCGTGGCGATCGTCGGCCGCCGGCTGGCGGGCAAGACGACGCTGCTGAAGGTCGCAGCCGGGGTTGAGCGCCCGGATGATGGGGCCGTTCTGTTCGGAGGTCGGCCACTCGCGGGCCTGGCAGATAGACCGAGGGAGGTCCGGTGGGTCGATCGTGATGGGCCGGGTCTGGGGGTCGGGCTTGCCGAGTTCGTTGGGTGGCCGCTGACTCCACGCGGGCGCGGACGGCGGCAGTCCGAGAGCGAGGCCGTGCAGATACTTGATCGGGTCGGCGCTCGCGAATGCCTCGGGCGGAGCTGGGGCGAGCTGTCCAACTGGCAGCGCTTGTTGGTCGGGCTCGCGCGAGGGTTCGTCGGCAGCCCGCAACTGATCGTGGTGGACGATCTGCTCGACGCCTTGGGCGAACCGGCAACCGAGAAGGCGTCGGATCTTGTGCGCTCGTTGGTTGAGGCGTCCCAGCCGCGCTGTGGTGTGCTAATGAGCGTCTCGGATCTGGAGTCGGCCATGTTCGCGGATCGGGTGCTGACGATCACCAGCAAGGGGTCGCTGAAGCTCCTGTCGGGCCGGTTGACGGACGCGGGCGAGGTCGTCCCGTTCCGCGGCTGCGCTCAAGGGGATGGTGCGTAGCACAGACGTAGCGCGTTGGCAAGGCCGGGGCGCTGAGCACGGACGGACGGCGGTTTAGTTCTTCCAAAATGTTTCTGACCCGAGTTCTGGGGAGGGTCGAAGCGGCTTGTCCTGTGGTCTGCGTTTTGTCTAACAGTCTGGGCGCAATTCGAGTAGGCCGTACCACAGCTTGCCGGGTGGGTTAGTATCCAGCCGTGTCAAGTTTCAATGTAGGCAGCCCTGCTCCGCAGATGATGGTTCTTGGGCTCGTGATCCAGCAAGCGGATACGGTCGCGGGCGTCGCGAGGCGCCTGATCGATCGGTTCGCTGTAGCTCGGTTCTCTGGCGGGTCGGCGTACGACAACATGCCGAGTTTGGCGAGCAAAGGCTTCGTGCGGTTGATCGCGAAAGGTCCGCCGGGCGAACCAACGCTGGATCGCTACGAGGCTACACCGGAGGGTGTTAAGTATTTTCGCAATTGGCTGCTGAGTACTGAATTGCCGCCGATGATCCGCGATGCGCTTCAGTGCAAGTTGGAGTTCACTGAACGTGAGGACGTCACGGCGCTTCTGGGGCTAGTTCGCGAACAGGAAGAGGTGTATACGGCTGCGTATGACATCGCCCACGCGCGTGTCTTGCGGGAGCAGCGCTCGCGCCGTGCCAAGAACAAGCCAGTGGATGCGCGGGCCAGGTTGCAAACCATCCAACACAAGGATGAAGCAACGTTGTGGGGGCTTATGGCCAAACGCCTCGAAGGCTTGGGCGACGAACTGGAGGAACTGCTCGATGAGCTTGCCCGTGATGAGGCAACGTGATGGACGCCGAGCCACTCTCACTTTCCGGAGTTTGGAAGGGATTTAGGCGCGGCGCGGAGTGGGCGGCAGTGCTCGCGAATGTCTCGCTCGACGTCAAGCCGGGTGAGATCGTCGCGATAACGGGCTCGCGGCTTGCAGGCAAGACGACGCTGCTGAAGATCGTCGCTGGCCTGGAGCGCCCCGACAAGGGGACGGTATCGCTCGGCGACCAGCAATTGACCGGCGCACGAGGTGATCTTCAGCGGCGCCTGTTGGGACAAACGATCAGGTGGGTTGACGACCGCGGGCCGAAGATGAAGCTCGATGTCGTCCAGTTCGTGGGTCTGCCGCTCGCGCTGGGCGGCAGACGTGGCGTGGCGGAACGAGCGGCGGCGCAAGCGATCGAGCGGGTGGGCGCCACGCCGTGCCTTGGTCGGCGCTGGGGCGAGCTATCCAACTGGCAGCGTGTGCTCGTGGGGCTCGCGCGCGGCTTCGCCGGCAGCCCGCATCTGGTGGTGATCGACGACCTCCTCGGCGTGCAAGGGGGGCGCGCTAACGAAGAAGTGGCCGACCTCTTGCGAACGTTAGTCGAAACGTCCCAGCCGCGCTGCGGCGTGCTGATGAGCACGCCGGACCTGGAATCGGCGATGTTCGCTGACCGGGTGTGGGCGATCACCGGAAAGCAGTCGCTGAAGCTGATGGCGGGGCGCCAGACGGAGGGCAAGGTCATTCCGTTCCCCGATGGAGACAGGGCGAGCTTTGGAGGTTCGCGTGGCGTAGGCTCGGCGTAGATGCTGGAGCTGCGCGACCTTGTCAAGCACTACCCGATGGCGGCCGGCGAGCCGGTTCGGGCCGTCGATGGCGTGTCGATGACGGTGGCCGGGGGCGAGTTCGTCGCGCTCTATGGCCCCAGCGGCTCGGGCAAGACGACGCTGCTGGAACTGATCGCCGGTCTGAAGGAGGCCGACAGTGGCGGGCGCTCTTCAACGGCCGGGACATCCTGAAGATGTCGCGCAAGGAGAGCCACGCCTATCGGCTGAAGCAGCTCGGCATCATCGGCCAGCCGCGTAACCTCATGCCGGGGGCGCGGGCCGTGCAGAACGCTTCGCTGAAGCTGCTGCTCGCCAACGTGCGCAAGGCCCAACCGACGATCGAACCGCTCCTCTGTCAGCTCGGTCTCGGGGATCGGCTGCAACACCGTACCGAGCAGCTCTCGATGGGCGAGCGCCAACGTGTCTTGATCGCGTTGGCGCTGTCGATGGACCCGGAACTCGTCCTGGCTGACGAGCCGACCGGCAGCCTGGATACGCAGCGCACCCGTGAGGTGCTCGGGCTGCTGCGCGACCTATGTCACGAGCGGCAGATGGCGCTCGTGCTGGCGACCCATGATCCGCAGGCGGCTTACTTTGCCGATCAGGTTCACGAACTGCGGGACGGGCACCTCACCGAGTACCGACCCGACCGCGCGCCGGGAGAGCCAGCGGCAGCGCTACCCGAAGGAGCCTGATGGCAGGGGTCAACCTGTCAGGCATCCTCTACCTGTACGAGATCCGGCTCAAATCGAAAAGCGCTCTCATACAGGAGTCGTTTGCCGTTCTCGGCATCGCGATCGGTGTCGCGCTGTTGTTCGCCTCGCAAGTGGCGAGTACCAGTCTGACCAGCTCGGTGACGCAGCTTGATACGCAGTTCGTCGGCAGCGCACAAGTCCAGCTCGAAGCTCGAGGGCCGGAAGGCATCAGCGACCAACTGCTCAGCGAAGTAAAGCGGCAGCCGGACGTACAGGTCGCGCTGCCGGTGCTTGATAGGCAGGTGAACGTGATCGGTCACACGGGCGAACGTTCAGTGTATCTGATTGGCGTGAATCCCCAGCAGGTGCGGGCCAGCGGCCCGCTGTTGCGACGCTTCTCAGCCCGGCAGCTTGCCGGGCAGCAAGCAATCGCGCTGCCGACACCGCTTGCGAAGGAAATTGGGGTCGGTCCCTTGCAAACCGCCAAGTTGCAGATCGGCGCGAACTTCATTGAAACCCTCGTCGGTACGACGCTCGGCCAGTCCGAAATCGGGGAGCTGGTTCATAGCCCGGTGGCCGTGGCACCGATCGGCTACGCGCAGCGGGTAGCCGGGGCGCCGGGAAAGATCAACCTCATTTTCGTGCGCTACAACCCCGCGAACGCCCAGGTCGCGCGAGCGGCACTCCAACGTCTCGCCGCGCGGTGGAACGTCAACCTTGTGCCGGGTGCGTTTGACTCGCAACTGTTCGCGGTCGCTGTCGCGCCGGAGAGTCGCAGCGAGTCGTTGTTCTCGGGTATCAGCGCCCTGGTGGGCTTCATGTTCGCGCTGAATGCCATGCTCATCACAGTGCCGTCCCGGCGTGCGCTCATCGAAGATATCCGCCCACAAGGAGCGAGTCGTTGGGACACCGCCAAGATTCTGCTGTTCGACGCGCTGGTCATCGGCGTCATCGCCTGTGCGCTCGGCCTGGTGCTCGGCGACTTCCTCTCGGTCGCGGTCTTTCACGGCACCCCGAGCTATCTCGCGGTAGCCTTCCCGGTCGGAAACAATCGAGTGGTGACCTGGAAATGCTTCGCGCTCGCGATTGCCGCCGGCCTGGGCGCGGCGATCATCGGCGTCTTTTGGCCGATGCGCGAGATTCTGGCTCAGGCATTGCAACCGCTTTCTGACCGCGCCGATCATAGGCGTGCCTGGACTGTGGCACGTGTGGCCGTCGGGTTGTGCTGCCTGGCGTTCACCACGGCGATTCTGTTGTTTGATACCCAGGCGGCGCTTGTTGGCAATATCGCGCTGGTGGTGGCGCTTGTCGTCTTGATGCCGCTGCTGTTTGATGTGCTGGTGCGTCTCTTTGAGCAACTGTCGAAGCTCTTGGATGGGGTGGGCTCCGCGCTGGCCGTGACCGAGCTACAGACCGTGCAGACCCGCGTGCGGTCGCTGGCGATTGCGGCCACGGCAGCGGTGGCGGTCTTTGGCGTCGTCGAGTTTCAAGGCATACAGACCAACCTCGAAAACGGACTCAATACGTCCTCTCGCGACATCGATGCGGCCGCCGACCTTTGGGTGTTGCCCAGCGGCCGGCTGAATGTCCAACCGACGACGCCGTTTTCGCCGACGGCGGTCAACACCGCCGCACTTGCGCGCGTGCCAGGCGTCGGCCAAATGAGTGTGTTCCGGGGCAGCTTTCTTGATTGGGGCAACCGCCGGCTGTGGGTACTCGCACCCTCCGGCAGCCTTTTGCATCCGATCCCCTCCAGCCAGGTCGTCAGCGGTGATCCGACACTCGCGGCCGAACGAGTACGCCAAGGCGGCTGGGCGGTACTCTCACAGGCACTCGCCGCCGAACACGACCTGCATGTCGGTCAAACCTTTACGCTACCCGCGCCCCGGCCGCTGCGACTACGGGTAGCGGCCTTGACCACCAACCTCGGCTGGGCGCCGGGCGCGCTGATCCTCAGCTCCAGCACCTACGCCCAAGCCTGGCCGAGCAGCCCACCGACGGCCATTGCGATCCAGACCAGCGGCGGCGCTAGTGCAGCGGTGGTGCGCAACCGCATTCGGCAGGCGAAAGCCGTGGCGCCGGGGCTGGTGGTGGAAACCTCAGCCGAACGCGACCGGCGTCGATTTGCCATCGCCAAGGAAGGCCTCTCGCGCCTGACTCAAATCAGGCTGCTGGTGCTGATCGCGGCGATCTTGGCGGTCATCGGTTCGATGGGTGCGATGATCTGGCAGCGGCGCGACTTGATCGCTTTCATCAAGGTCCAGGGCTACGAAGAGAGCACCCTGCGGCGCTGGCTGCTCTGCGAAGCGGGCATCCTGCTCGCCGCTGGCTGCTTGATCGGTGCGGTCTTTGGCCTGTACGCGCAGCTACTCGGCAGCCGATTCCTCGCGACCGTCACCGGCTTTCCGATCGTCTTCAACATCGAAATCTTCGCGGCGATCACGAGCTTTGCGTTGGTTAGCGTCATCGCCTTCGTGGCTGTCGCGCTGCCGGGATACCTCGTCGTCCGTGTCCCCGCTAACACAGAGAGCCCCGCGTACTAACGCCATGCCGCGTAGGTTTCACCGCCACCGGCTGTGACGCGAGTCCGCTGACGCCCCGCCAGCTTTGGGCGTTGGCGGCAGCGGCAGTGCGCGAGCTGGCCTGGGGGCTCCCGGTAGCGGCGCGCGAGGTCGCTCACTGGCGACGTCTGGCGTGCGTCATTCCCGAGGCGGCGCTTCGTGCGGACGCGCTGAACGCTATCACTGAGCAACGCACCCACATCGACGGCGCAGCCTCTTTCTCCATTTTGCCTCGCACTCGCAATCCCGATCTACTCTCTCTGTTGGTCGCCTACGAGATAATTTGGGACTACCTTGACAACATCAACGAGCGCAGCCTCACCGCTGGCGTGGCCAACGGCCTCCAGCTCCACCGCGCGCTCGTCGACGCGCTCGACCCGCGGCGCCTGACCGCAGACTACTACCGCCTTAGCCCGTGGCCCGACGACGGCGGGTATCTCCAGGCGCTCGTGACGGCTTGCCGGGAACGCTGCGAATGTCTGCCGTCCTACGCACACTTGAGCCGACCTCTCATTCGAGAAGCCGCTCGGGGTCAGGTTTGCGCACTGAATCACGCTCTCGATGAGCACCAGCGCGACGCGATGCTCCGGGCCTGGGCCACGCGCGAGTTTCCATACGAGCACGAGGCGCAGTGGTTCGAGCTAACGGCTGCGGCAAGCACGAACCTCACGGTATTCGCACTGCTCGCGCTGGCAAGCGAACCGAGCTGCTCTGAGGGCGCTATCAAGCAGACCACACGAGCTTATTTCCCGTGGATCTCGGTGTTGACGGCGATGCTCGACAGCTACGTCGATCAGAAGGAAGACACGGCCCGTGGCAATCACAGCTACCTGGCTCACTATCCAACGTCGCAGGTGGCAGCCGAGCGGCTCCGCCAGCTCATGCGCCGCTGCGTACACGAAGCTCGGTCGCTCCAAGATGGCGAGAAGCACGTCGTCATCGCCGGCTGCATGTTCGCCATGTACCTGTCGCGGGACAGTGCGCTGGAGGCGCCGATGCGCCAGACCACGACGCGCCTGATACGTTCCGGTGGCACGCTGGCGCGCGTCCTGCATCCACTGCTGAGGCTCTGGCGGACGGCATACGGGCTTCGCTCGGCTTAGTGGCGTTCGTTGACGAATGTTTCTATCCCCTGCCGAACCGATTCCTTCGGGTACGAACGAATCGCTTGCGGAAGCGTCCCCGCCCCCGGTAAGCATGGCCAATGGCGTCGCGCAATGGTCGCATCCCGCTCGGCTCCGGTCGAAAGCGCTCCGCGGCAGCCGGGACCGTAGCGTGGGCCATGATCCCCACCAGGCGGGCCGGGCGTCACCCTTTCTCGCCCGGCCCGCCGCCGCCAACCGATGAGCAGGACGCGGCGACGGCGCCGGACCTACAGCAAACGCTCTACGTCCTGATTGTGCAGCAGTGGGCGCGGACACTCACCGGCCCGTATGATTGGGGCGACTGGCCCCTCGGCGGCTACTTCTTTGGCGAGGCGTTCCACAAGCCACTGGAGCGCCATGAGAACATCAACGATGTCGCCTGGCTCTGCGCGATGGTCGCCTGCGGGTTAGCAGACGAGTGCCCGGACCTGGAGATCCAGCCGAGGCCCGCTGGACCGAGCGGCGGGCAGCTCGCGCGTGACGATGGAGCCAAGGGATACCGCTGCACGATCGTCTCCGGCCGCGGCGCTGGTGCGCGCCTGGACTTTTGGCGCCTACCATCAAGTGTCATTGAATTTGATACGTTCACGGCGATGCGTCTGGTGCACTCTCGCTCCGCCACGACGCCAGACTGAGCTGAGACCCGACATGTTGATCGCCGAGCTCGGGCTGGAGCCCGCAACCAAACGCGCGCTTCAGGCTGCCGGCATTAAGAACACCGACCAACTGCGGCCGGCCAACGAGCTGCTTGCCACGGAGTCGATCACGGGTGCCGTGCTGTGCAACATCGTCAGCCGCCTGCACGCACATGACCTCGGGCTGCGCGCCAACCCAAGATTGCGCCGGCCGACCGAGAACGACATCGAGATGCTGCGCCTGCGAGTGGTCGAAGGGTTCGCTCTGCGCGACATCGCGACTATCTTCGACATCTCGCCCGAGCGTGTTCGTCAGCGTTTACACGTGCGTTTTGGGTTAAGCGGTGAACCACCGGCGGCATTGGAGCGTCGGCTGCGAGGGCGCCGGCGCCCGGATTGGGAGCGCATCGTTGCGCTGCGTTTGTGTCGAGCCGAGAACGGGCTCCCGATGGCGGTGCTACTGCGAGGCCTTGCCGATGGCCTGCTGGGCATCGAAGCACGCGCCGCCGTCGGACGGATGAAGGCGAGGGGGCTTGTGACGGTCAAGGGGACTAGAGTGATCGCGACCGCCGCTTTGCGCGATGCGGCTAACGGCCTATCGCCTTCGATTGGGACACGTAGGGGTACGGTTCGGCGCGGGCGAGGCGGGTAGCGTCTCGCCCGCGCGGAGCTTCGTGTTGCTGATCTGTCGTGTTGCGTGCCGATTGGCCTGCGTGACGGCCGCCGTCGGAAGACCACCCGCCGCCAGCGAGTTGATTAACGAGAGGCTATGGAACGACTGGAAGCGACACGGATCAATAACCCGGGCGAGCCGATCCGGGCCGCACTGCGCTATGGGGTGGTAGTCGTCATCGCACTGCGGCGTGGACCCTGTGAATGGGAGCCGCTCTACGCAATTTTTGGTTGCCGCTGCGTGCCGCTGCCGCGCAACTACAATTGGACGCTCGAAGCCATCGGCGCGTTGGAAGCGGCGGCGTTTGGCGCTGTGGCCTAAGCCTGGATCCGCGAAAGCGCCGGACAACCGGCATGTAAGAAGGGAATGGGAGAGTCCTACATCGAAGATCTAGCGAATCGCGATGGCCCCGTCCATGCGTTGGCGACCCGTGAGGGCGCAGCGAAGCGTTGGGTGCGGGGTGCGCGCCGGCCGGTTATGCAGCCTCGAAATAGGCATTCCGGGGTGCCGACGTGCTGTGGATCAGCGGAAGGCGACATCGGTGGCGGCGTTTTCGCGAGCCGTCAGCGGACCCCGCGGGGTCGGAGAACCGTGCATGCGCGTGATCTCTTCATGCTGAGAACCGGGAGATCTCACGGTCACCCGCCTGTCGTGATGGAGGGGCGGGTGCGGGGAAGGCTGAGGCCGTAATCCCGTGATGGACGATCGTTAGAAGTCGGATGGTCGCGTATTACCTGAGAAGCTGTCGAACAACGCTCACGGCGGGGTGGCGGAGGCGGTGGAGGGAAGGCGAGCAGCCAAGGGGAACACGACCAGCGAAACGCGCCCCGGACCCAGTGTCGGGCAAGGCGCGCTCAGCGAGCTTGGTCGTGTGCGCCGAGTGGCAGCAACGGACAAGGAAGCGCGGTTCACTGCGGTCCTGCACCACGTCGACGCTGATCGCCTGCGGGCTGCGTACTTCGCGCTTCGGCCGAAGGCCGCTCCCGGGGTGGATGGGGTCACGTGGGCGGACTACGGGCTGGACCTGGAGGACAACCTCAAGGATCTGCATGCCCGGGTTCACAGGGGCGCGTACCGGGCAAGGCCGTCGCGAAGGGTGTTCATCCCGAAGCCGGACGGGCAGCTGCGGCCGCTCGGTGTCGCTGCGCTTGAGGACAAGATCCTTCAGCGGGCGCTGGTGGAGGTGTTGAACGCTATCTATGAGACTGATTTTCTCGGGTTCTCCTACGGGTTTCGGCCCGTGCGCAGCCCGCATCATGCGTTGGATGCGCTCGCCGCCGGGATCGTGGGCAAGAAGGTGAGCTGGGTGCTCGACGCTGATTTCAGCGACTACTTTTCCAGCCTCGACCATCAGTGGCTGGTCATGTTCTTGGAGCACCGGATCGCGGATAGGAGGGTCCTGCGGCTGATCCAGAAGTGGCTGGCCGCGGGGGTCATCGAGAATGGGTCCTGGACGGCGTTCGAGGAAGCGTTATCCACCAGGGGCACGTTTATGAGGGTCGGCACGAGGCGCTGGTCAGCCAGGAGCTCTTCGACGGGTCCAGGCCGTGCTTGTGGCGCACCGGCACTCCGGTGAGCGCGACCGCCGCCACCTGCACTACCTGAAGGGCACGATCCGCTGCGGGACCTGCGGTAGCCAGCTCGTCTACTCGAGGAACAAAGGCAACGGCGGGCTCTACGAGTACTTCGTCTGCCCGCGCAACCAGCGCGGCGAATGTCCACAGGGCTACTAGCCCGTCGACCTCGTAGAGGCAGCCATCTAGGACTACTGCGCCACGGTCCCGTTCAGCCAGGAGGAACGCGAGCAGGTCCGTCAGGCAATCACCCAAGACCTCGGGGAGCGGGCTACCATCGCCGAGCAGGAGGTCCGCAACTGCCGAGGCATCCTTGTGCAGCTCGAGGAGCAGGAGCGCAAGCTTCTACAGATGCACTACGAGGAGCGCATCAGCGGGGAGCTCTTCGATGAGGAGCAGACCCGCATTCGGACACGCCGTCAAGACGCCGAAGCGCTGGTCGCCCGCCTGAGCATCAGCTACGACGACATCACCGCGACCCTCGACCTCGCCCTGAAGATCCTCGCCGACGACCTCCAAGACCTCTACAGGCGCGGCGACGACACCGTTCGGCGGCTCATCAACCAGGCCATCTTCAACGCGCTGTTCGTCTGCGACGAGGCCATCACGGACACCGAGCTAGCCGAGCCGTTCGCGGCTCTACGCGCCCTCCAGGACGCCGAGCCGCGCCTGCCCAGCAGCGCCAGCGACGTTCGGCCTGGGGGCCGGCGCCGCCAACGCTGCCCCAAAGACGCCAAAGGCCCCCGGCCCGTCAGGGGCCAGGAGCCTTTCCGCGTTGGTTCGATAGCGAACATTTGGTGCGGATGAGAGGACTCGAACCTCCACCCAGTTACCTGGACACGGACCTGAACCGTGCGCGTCTACCAATTCCGCCACATCCGCGCGATGCACCGCGAAGATATCGCACCCGCCGCAACCAAGCCCACCGCGTCGCACCGTGCCTCGCGCCGCTCGTGGATAGCGTTTTGCTAGCCTCGAACACCGCACACGCGCCGCCATCGTCTAGGGGACTAGGACGCCGCCCTCTCACGGCGGTAACACGGGTTCGAATCCCGTTGGCGGTATGAGGTTGGGCGAGGTTTGAGCAGTGGAGCGTACGTTCAGGCTTGGCTTCGCAGCGGGAAGCGTCGGCGAATGAAGTCTTCGAAGTGGGGGACGGCGAACTCGTTGAGGCCGTAGGCGGGGCTGTAGATGAGGCCCTTCTCGATCAGGCGTCCGCGGGTGGGCGCGACGCTCTCGGGGCCGCGGCGGCCGAGTCTGGTGGCGATCTCGCCAGAGCGGTAAGGGCCGCTGCCGAGGTCCGCCATTGCGGAGAGGTAGGCGAGCTCGGCGTGTGTCGCGCGGCCGATGCGCACTTGGAAGAAGCTCTCGTTGAGCTCTAGCTGGACGTAGTCGTGTGCCTGCTCGACGTCGGCGGTGGTGATCGTTGGCCCGCTGGCGACGTTCCAGACGTGCTTGCCGTACTCCTGTAGGAAGTAGGGGTAGCCATCGGTGAGCTCGAGGATGCGGTCCGTCGCAGCGCGTTGGTAGGAGATGCCCTCGGCCCGCGCTGGTAGCTCGAGTGCGTCACGCGCCGCCGGCGTCGCGAGGCGGTCGATCGCCGGGAAACGGAAGAGCCGCTCCGAGTAGGACTTTGCCGCTCCGGTCAGCGCGGGAAGCTGGGGGAGGCCGGCGCCGGCGAGCGTGAGTGGCAGCTCGCGCTGTGAGACTTGGTGTAGCGCTGCGATAAGTGCTTCCAACTCGGTGCGCGCGAGGAACTGAACCTCGTCGAGCAGGAACACGACGCCCGTCTCGTGCTCGACGGCTGCCTCTCCGAGCGCCACGAACAGGTCGGCAAGATCTTCTCCCAGGTCACCGGAGTCGCCGCGGCCGATGAGCGCCTCGATGTCGATACCGAGCTCGAATCCGTCGGGGGTGCGCAACGTAAACGCCTTGAATACGGCCGCGGCGCGCCGGGCGCGCTCGCGCATTCGGCTCGCGGGGCTGATCGAGAGCAGCGCCCTGCGCGCCATCCGCGCGATCAGGGGTCGAAACTCGGTTTCATGGGTGATCTCGCTCTTGGCGGTACGGAAGCCCGACTCCTCGGCGATGGCCTCGAAGGTGTTCAGGAGAACCGTCTTGCCGACGCCGCGCAGCCCGGTGATGAGCATGCTCTTCTCGGCGCGTCCACGGCGCAAGCGTCCGAGCAGAATCCGAAAGGTCTCGATCTCCGCGTCTCGGCCCGTGAGTGCCGGAGGGCGCGAGCCGGCACCCGGCGCGTAGGGATTGCGGATGGCATCCATCGGCGGGAGTGTATAGAGCTATAGGAAGTTTAGCAAGATCGGATAAACTCAGTAAGGTCGGTATAGGTATCTGTCACTCCTGGGCCGAGAAAGGGTCAGCTCGCGCACGCGAGCGAGATCGAGCCCGCCGTGATCGGGACATCGCGGTTCGGCTTATATCCGGTTGGGTGTATGAGGTTTGGCGAGGTTTGAGCAGTAGAGCGCGGTGCTCAGGCCACCGGCCCGATGAGGCGCTCGGGCGTGCCGATGCTGCGCAGGAACTCGGCCTCGGCGGCGTCACGGGGCTTTTCGCGTCGTGCCGGTCCAAAGCGCGCGAGAACCTCTGCGGTCTGGGCGGCGTAGTTGGGGCGCTTCGCGGCGCCACTGCTCGAAGGAGATCGTTTGCGTCGTCATGGTCTCTATCGCTCGTCCGCGGCTCGTAGTGCCGTGAGGGTGATCATGAGTGTCCGCGGTGTCGCGCCGAGCGCTTTGAAGCCAAATCGCTCGTAGAAAGCCGCGGCGTTCTGGTCGACCGCGTGGACGACCACGGCGCATACGGCGACCTGTTCGGCGGCGCGCCCGACGCGCGTGAGCGCGTCGCCCAGCAGCGTGGCGCCGAGACCGTTGCGCTGGTGTCTTGAGTTGATTGCGAGGCGTGCGAGGATCGCTACCGGGATCGGGAAGTGGCGCGAGAGTCCTTTGGCGGCTTCGGGCGTGGCCTCGCGGTGCTCGAGCTGGCCGGCGAGCAGCGTGTAGTAGCCGCAGACGACGTGACCGTCGGTCGTGGTGACGAAGGTGCGGGTCGCATCGCGTCGCTCGCTCTGTCCGGCGTGGCGCGCCAGCCAGCGGTCAAGCAGCTCGTTGCCGCAAGAGAAATTCGAGATGTCGTGCCTGGCAGCGTCGTAGCGCTCGGTTTCGCCGAGGCGGCTGTTCACGAGCCACGGCGGCGCAGGTCTCGCAGCCGTGCGACGGTGTCCTCGTCGGGAGTCTCCAAGGCGTCGAGGAAGCGCGCCGCCTCTTGGTCGCCGAGCACGATCTGCTGACGGTCAGTAAGCACTTCTTGCGCCCGCGCATGCGCGGCGCGACGAAAGAAGTCGCTGAGCGTTTCGCCCACGGCGGTCGCTGCGGCGCCGTCGATCTGGCGCTCCTCGTCTGTCAGGCGTAGCTCGAGTCGTCGGGTGCGCATGCCGCTATCGTACGGACGTCGTACGGGAAAGTCAAATCATGATGACCGCGACGCCAAGCCTGACGCGCCGGGGCGGGTGTTTGGCCAGCAGACCCGCGGCGAGCCCGATCCCTATGCCGGCGGCAACGTCGCTGGGATAGTGAACGCCGGTATGCACTCGTGAGTAGGCGACGGCGCTCGCAAGCGGAACGAGGACAGGCATCAGTACCGGCAGCTCGACGCTCGCGCCGGTGGCGAACGCAACCGCTGCGGCGCTGTGGCCTGACGGGAATGACGTCGACCGCGGTGTGCGGACGAGCGTGGGCCGCCAGCGTGAGGATGGCCGCCGCCTGCGCACGAGCAGCTTTGCCGGGCCGTTTGCCGCTGCCGCCGCGATTGCGATCGCAATGAGGCCGCGCCCGGCCGCCCGCCGCCCGTCTCGGCCGCCGAACACGGCTAGCACCGCCGCAATGAGAAGCCACAGTCGGGAGTAGCTCGCCGCTCGGGTGAGCCCGACAAGAGCGTGGTCCATCGCAGGTGAGCGCGCACGGAAGGCGAGCTTCATCAGCCGGCGGTCCAGGTGTCGCACGGAACGCCACATCGTCAGATCGCGAGGCCGAGCACGAGCTGTGTGGCCCGGGGGCTCACCGGCCAGCCGCCACGCGAAGAAGCGCGCCCAGGTTCTCCGGAGTCAGCGCGGCAGCTCTGGCGGCCGGCGGTAGGCCGACTCCGCTGGGCAGCCGCACCCGTAGCGCCCTGGGAAGCGACGCGAAGCGCAGAGGGGGATCGAGTACGAGCGCCTCGCCGTCGAGCCCGACCTCCACCGGACCTCCGGAGCTGACCTCGAACTCCGGGGTAGACCACGATAAGAGGCCGGGAAAGCGGTCCGCCTGGCCGACCAACTCCAGCGCAACGAGCGTCGAGACGTCCGCGGCGCTGCGCACCCGCGCAGCGAGGACGCCGAGCTGCCCGGTGTCGATTCGCTCACGTGTGCCCGCGCCGGCGAGGCTCGCCAGTCGATACGGATTGTTCGATACGAGCACGAGTGGCGCGTCGTCGCAGTGGCTACCGTCGGGAGCGGTGAACTCGAGGTCGATCGGTTCGGCATCGGGGCCCAGCAGATCGGGCAGCATGCTCGTCCAGGTCTCGCGCTTCGCGTCGCGGTAGGCGCTGGACTGGACGACCTTGGCATAGACGCCGAGCGAGGCGTTGTTGACGAACACGCGGTCGTTTACGCGCGCGAGATCGATACGCCGCTCGAAGCCGTCCGTGAACGCATCCAGCGCACCGACGACGTCATCGCGGTCGAGGCCGAGATCCAGGGCGAAGTGGTTTCGAGTACCCGCGGGAATGCAGACGTGGGCGACGTCGCACCGCGCGGCAACCGTCGCCACGAGGGCCTGCGAGCCATCGCCGCCGGCCATCCCGATGACCTGCGCACCGCGGGCGATGGCGCTCTCGGCGAGCTCGAGCAGATCATCGCCGGGCTGCAGAACGACCGACTCGATGCCCCGTTGCCGGGCTCGAGCCGCGAGGTCAAAGCGCTCCGCCTTACCACCACCCGACTTCAGGTTGATGATCAGCACCGACGATCCGGCAGCGCCCGCCGACACGACCGCGCCAGCCGCGCCGCCGACCCGCTTCCCTTCGCTCTGACCCAACGCGTAGCGCGCGGCCAGTCCGAACATGGCGAGCAGCAGCAGCAGCGCGATCAGCACCGCCACCCCTCGCCAGTTGGCTACCAGCACCACGATCAGGCCGATCCCGCTGAGCGCGGCGAGCGCGGCGCCGACCGCTCGTCGCGAGCCGCGGCGGGTCAAGGCGAACCAGATGGCCGCGCTGCAGCCGAGTAGGAGCCCGACAGCCAGTACGGCGACGGGCACGTTGCCCACCAATGCGACTGCGGCCACCACAGCCATGACGACCGGCGCGAGGAGCGCGATGACCGCTGCGATGCGGGGCCACCACGGCGGCCGCGCCGCCAGGTCGCTTCCCGGAGTCGCGGGGGTCGCGCGCACGGTGTGCCCATCTTGGCACGATCCGCACGGGTTTCATTTGACGGGTGTGATGCGGCGGACCTGCCGCATCCGCCGATGCGAGAGCGCTCGCAGATGGTCGCCGCGTGGGATGTCGACCGTCACCTTGCCGAGTGCGGTGAAGGCGACGTTGTCGTCGATGCCGCGCGTGTAGGCGAGCGCGATCTTCACCGAGTGCGAGCAGGCGTCGGCGAGCTCCGGGGTGATGCTGAGATGAAGGATCGCCCCCTTCGCGACGTCGTGCTGGACGCCTTCTCCGCTGAGGATCCCTCTGCATCCGTAGGCATCGGCCGAGTAGCTCTCGGCTGCGCTCGTCACGGGGTAGGGCGCGCGGAAGACGAGGTAGGCGGCGGTGAGCGTGTGGTCGTGGACCTCGAGCTGAACGTGCAGCGCAACGTGGACGAGCGGGAGCGGCTTCGCCTTCAGCGGCCCTTCGGAGAAGCCGCAGGCGCTGAGGGCGTTGCCGTGGCCGACGACCTCGCAGGTGCGCTTACCGTAGCTGTAGGTGATCGCGGTCAGCGTCCCATCCGGGTCGATGGGGTCGCCTTCGGGCGCAGTCGACTCGCTGGCTTCGCCGAGCTGACCGCCGTGCGTCGCGCGCTGCACGACCAGGTACGCGCCGAGACCGGGGAGCACTTCCGCGGTCTTTACGCCGTCTTCGGAGCGATAGGCGATCTTGCGCGCGTGCTCGCCGAGCAGGCCGAAGGAGATCTCCCGCAGGGTCGTGCGCGCGACGTTCGCGCGCGTGCGGCTCGCGGCGCTTGAATGGAGGCCGGCGGCGGTTTGCGGTAGGCCGACGGCGCTTGACGGCAGGTCGGCGATCGCAGCCGCGAACCCCGACCGGTCGGTAGTCGAGGTCTTCGAGCACGCGCGCCCGTACCGCCTCGCGCTGGTCTTCGGGCAGCTCGGCGAGCAGCCGCATCGGGTCCTCGGCCTCGAGCTCCTCCAGCGCCGCGACACTCGTCGCGCAGAGCTCGATCGCATCGACCTCGAGCCGCCTGCGCGCGGACGCCTCGACGCGCGCGCGGCGTATGCTGCGCAGGAGCTTGTGGCGTGCGATCCCGAGCAGCCACGCCTGCGCCGGCTGCGGCCCGGGGCGGAAGCGCGGCGCGGCGACGTAGGCGCGGCGAAGACCTCCGCGAGCAGATCGGTGGCGAGCTCCGGACGACCGCAGCGGCGCATCAGCCAGCCCGCGACGAGACGCTCGTGGCGACGGTAGAAGACGGCGAACGGCTCCTCCTGCACGTGGCAGGCCGCGAGTAGCTCCGCGTCGGTGGCGTCCTCCCAGGTTCTTGGCATCGCAAGCTATCTTCCGCGAGCGTCGCAGTTTGTGACCGCGACCTGAGCGCGAGCGCGGCGCCGATGACTGCGAGCCCCGCCACTAACCCAGTACGCCGCCCGATTTCATAGCCCGCAGCTAGTGCGTTGTTCGCAGTACGCGCTAGCCGGCGACGGGCTCAGCTGGTTGGCCGACCGCGCGCCGATGTTCAATCCCAGCCTGCGAACGTGAGGTTAGAGACACGGCCTCGCTCCGTTCACGATTGTGAATATGCCACTGTTCCGATCGTGTCTTAAATACCGCTTGGCCTGGAGTTGAGCGGGCGTCTAGATTCGGCTTATATGGACGCAGATCTGCTTCTCGAAGGACGCGAGCCCGGAGTGGGAGACGCGACTCGACATCTACGCGTCAACCCATGAACCTTTGCGTATCGCGCCAAAGGGGGAGCACCGCCGTCGATCGGCGGCCGCATCTTCTCGGCGGCATCGCGAAGTGTGGCCCGGGAAGACCGGTCCACAGACGAGCTATGAGCATCAGACCAACGACCAGAGACCCAGCGACACGACCTAGTGATTAGGCGGGAGCGAGATGGCTACCAAGGATAAGACGCGCTCGAAGAACCCAAAGACACGCCCCACGACGGCGAAGACCAGCGCGAGGACCTCACGTCTGCGTCCAGGGCCCAACGGCATGCCGCGCGGCCAAGTGACCGAGATTCAGCGGACCCGGATGCTGGCGGCCACGGTCGAGGCCGTTGAGGACGTCGGCTACGCCCGTCTGACCGTTGCGCAGGTAATCGGGCGCGCGCGAGTTTCGCGTAAGACCTTCTACGACCTCTTCGACGATCGTGAGGATTGCTTTCTCGCCGCCTTCGATCAGGCCGTTGAGCAGCTCGGCGAGCTCGTCCGCGAAGCCTACGACGCGGAGACCCGCTGGCGCGACGGTGTTCGTGCCGGCTTGCTGGCCCTGCTGCGCTTCATGGACGACGAGCCGGGGCTCGCGAGGATGGTGATCGTGGAGGCGCTCGGCGCCGGGCCGCGTGTGCTCGAGCGTCGCGCCGAGATCATCGAGGAGGTCAAGGCGGTGATCGATCGCGGCCGCACGGGCGCCGGCGCACGCGTCTCGCGAGCGATCGAGGAATCGCCCGAAGTCACCGCCGAAGGCGTGATCGGCGCGGTCTTCGCGGTGCTCCACACGCGCCTGCTCGCGCGCGGACGCGAACCGTTCAGCGCGCTGCTCGGGCCGTTGATGAGCATGATCGTGCTCCCCTATCTCGGTCCGCGCGCGGCCAGCGAAGAGTTGACGCGCGAGGCGCCGAAGGCGATCAGGCGCAAGCGCTCGTCGCGACGCACCGCGCGGGATCCCCTGGAGGGGCTCGACATGCGTCTGACCTACCGCACCGTGCGCGTGCTCACCTTCATCGGTGAGCGTCCCGGCGCCAGCAATCGGGAGATCGCCGAAGGCGCGGGCATCTCCGACCAGGGACAGATCTCCAAGCTGCTGACACGCCTGGAGCGGCTCGAGCTGGTCCGCAACACCGGTGAAGGTCAGATCAATGGCGCCTCCAACGCCTGGCGCCTGACCGAGCGCGGTGCGCAGGTCGAGCGAGCCACGAGGCCGCGGTGAGCTCGTGCAACTCAGCCGCCGCGCACCTGTCCCCCTACCGGCACATCGTCGGAGAAGGAGGGCAAGGTGCTTGTGCGCTTGTTGCTCTGGCGGACGCTGGGACTGGCGGCGGCCGCCGTGGGTGCGGCGCTCCTCGTCGGCCTGCTCAATGGGGGGCTAGCATCGACACTGCGCAGTGCCGGAGCCCGTGACGGTCATACACAGCGTGCGACGCTCGCGCGCGCTCCTCGGGCGGAGGGAACAGTCGCGTCAGAGGGAACGTACGCCGCGCTCGCACGCAGTGCTCGCATAGGTCGAGAGCGTGCGGCGCTCACGGCCGCGCATACGCCGCGGGCGGCGATCTGGACGCGCGGTGCCGCACTCGCCGGGACGCTCGTCGTCGGCCTGGCGCTCGCGGTGCTCCAGCTCTTGCTCTGGACGCGCTGGCGCGCGCGGCGAGGGCGACGCTATGTGCGCGTACGAGTCGTGCCATATCGCGCCGATCGCACGAGCGTCGAGGGCTTGATCTCCATGTTCGAGTCGCTGCACAAGCGTCTGCAGCAGCATTGGTGGCGGCGCTTGCTGCGCGGCCAGCCCTCGCTCGCGTTGGAGGTTCACTGCCAGCAGAACGGCGCGGGCGTCGCCGGCGTCTGGCTGGCGGCGACCTGTCCCGTCGGCCTGGAGGGAATGGTCGAGGCATCTCTGCGTAGCGCCTATCCCAACTGCGCCGTTGCACGCATCGGCAGATCGCTCGCACCGACACCACCCGCGACCCTGCGTCTGAGAAAGCACTTCGGATTCATCAAGCGCGTCAAGCTGCTCGATCGCTTCGAGCTCGCACGCGAGCCGCCGATGGATCGGCTGATGACCACGATGGCGGCCGCCGGGGGGGACGCCTTCGTACAGCTCGCACTAACCCCCGCGCCGGCGCTCTTTGAGCGCTACGCCAAGCACCTCTTCAAGCGTCACGAGGCGCACCTCTCACGCGCGCGTCGCGAGCACCTGCTCATGCGCGACCGCTCGCTCGTCGAGGACAGCGAGCTGCGCGGCGGCCTGGAAGTCCAGCACCGGCCGCTGTTCTTCCTCGACCTGCGAATCGCCGGCGCCTCGCGGGAGGTGTGTGAGCGGATCGCCTCCGAGCTGCGCGCCGAGGGCGCCGAGAACCGGCTGGTGCAGCGCGGTGGTGCGCGCCGGCGCGCCGCCCGCGACCGCTATGCGAGGCGCGTCACCCGCGGCGAGGGCAACCCCTGGCCACCACTACGTACCGGCGTCTTTGCCTCGACCGAGCTGCCCGCGCTGTGGCACGTGCCGTCGGTCGAGTACGCCGCTGTTCCGTTCGCGCGCGGCGCGCTGCCGCTCGCTCCGGCGCCACCCGCGATCATGCGCCCGCGCGGCGGGCAGGGCACGCTGCGCGACGCGTTCGGCCCGGTCTGCATCCACCCCGAGCTGCGCCGCCAGAACACCGCCGTCCCTGGCGCTGTCGATCAGGGCAAGTCAAGCTACCTCGCCGCTACCGTCGCGGAAGATCTGCGCCGTGAGCGCTGCGCTGTGATCGTGCTCGACCCCAAGGGCGACGCCGCCGAGGCCGCCGTCAGCCTCGTACCGCCGGAGCGCACCTGCACGCTGCTCGACTTCGCGTACCCAACTTGTGGCTTCAATCCACTCGCGGTGCAGGCCCCCGCGGACACGATCGCCGACTACGTCGTCGGCGCCCTCAAGAACCTCTTCACCGATTCAGATATCCGTGCCTCCTCGGACCGCTACCTGCGCAACGCCGTGATCGCGGTGCTCGCGCACGATCCCCGCGCGAGCCTCTGGGACGCCGCGCGCCTGCTCTCGGTGGGAGAGGAGGGCTACGCCTACCGCGCGCGAGTCGGCGCCCACGTGCGCACGCTCCCCGAGTTCAAGGAGATCTCCGAGTTCTTCACCGCCGAGCTCTCCGCGCAGCTCGCCGACTCGCGCAGTACGACCACCGCCAAGCTCGACGCGCCCGTCAACAAGCTCGCGCGGCTCCTGAACTCGCCCTCGATCAAGCGCGTGCTGCTCAACGACTCGCTCACGATCGACTTCGATCGCGTGATCGCCGGGGGAGAGGTGCTCGTCGTCAAGGGCGCGCTCGGCGCGATGGGCGCCGGCAACACCTCGGTGCTGATGCAGCTGCTGATCGGGATGCTCGACGCCGCGCTCGCCCGCCAGCAGGATCGTGTCGCGGTCGCCGAGCGCATCGCGGTCGCGCTCAAGGTCGATGAGGCACCACTAGTGTTCAACCGGGGTTTCGCCGAGACGCTCGCGCTCAAGCGCTCCGCGGGTCTGGAGACCGTCGCGTGCTGGCAGACCGATTCGCAGTGGACCGATCGCGAGATCCGCGACCAGCTCGACGCGTTGTTCGCGCATCGCGTCTACTTCGCGACCGCCTCCGCGCGCGACGCACGCGATGCCGCAAACCTGATGATGGCCGAGTTCGCCGACGTCGTGCGCCCCGAAGTCGGCGGCCTCGCCGCGCTCGGGCGCCCCGACGCGCGCCTGCACCTGCCCAAGCACCACGCGATCGTCAGCTGGAGCACACCCGTGGGGCGTCAAGCGCCCTTCCTTGCCAGCACGATCCCGTTGCGCGTCGATCCTGAGCGCCTTGCGCTGCACGCCGCGCGTCAGGCCGAGCGCGGAGCGAGTTATCGCGCCGATCTCAGCCAGCCCCACTGGGAGCGCCGTCCCGCCGTCGGCCATGCTCGCGCGGCGCCGACGTCTGCATCGGCGACCGATGCGGCTCGGGCCGCCGCGCCTGGGTCCGTGGTCGATGTGCCTCCACCTCCGCTTTGCGCATCCGCGGGACCCCCGGCCTCGGCAGTGGATATCGCGAAGCCGCTCCCGCCCACGGCTGCGGAGAGCTACCGGGAGCTGGTCGATCTCGACGCCGCCCACCGCGGGCGCTGGGCGCGACCGCCGACGTCGCCGCTGGTGCTTGCGCCGGAGCCGCTCGATCTCGAGATCCTTTTGCTGATCGCCCAAATGCGCCATGTCCTGACGAGCCAGATCCATCGTCGCTTCAACCCGACGCGCGCAGTCACGACCACGCAGCGGCGACTGAAGCGACTCTCCGACGCCGGCCTCGTCGAGCGTTTCCAGTTTCATCGCCGCGATGGCGGCGGAGCGCCGATGTGCTACCTGATCGCCCCGGCCGGACTGCGGCTGCTCGAGTCCCAGGGGCATCTGAAAGCATCTGGACAGAGCGACACATCCACGCTCGGCGAGTCATCCCAGACGGCGCCCTCGTCGTCCGCGACGTTGCCGGTCCCCGCGCGCGCGACGCCAGCTGACAGGAGGCTACGACAAGCCCGCCACGAGGTGCACGTCACCGGCTGGGTACTGGCCCTGGAGCAGACGCTAGACCGCCGCCCACTCCGACTGCGCGGTCCCTCCGAAGCCACGATCTCCCCGCCGTTGGCGTCAACGGTCAGCGGGCGCGTCGCGATTGGGCCGCACGAGCTGCGCCTACCCGGCGGCCGTGCCCCGCACGGCTTTCTACGCACCGATCCCACCGGCGCCCGCGTCGAGGTGGAGCGCTTCGAGACCGTGCGCCCCGACGCGAGCGTCGAGGCCGCCGGCTTCGAGCTGCTGATCGAGCGCGACGACCACCTGGCCACCGCGAGGGGCGCCGCCAAGCTCGAGCGCTATGACCACCTGCTCGCCGGCTGGGCGCTGGCCGTGCCCCGCTTCGCGCGGCGCAATGCGGCGCGACCGCTCGTCGTGTTCCTCTGCCGCGACCGTCCCCGCGCCCGTGAGTGCGCTCGTCGTGCCGACCACGTGCTGGGCGCCTGCCGCGCATACGCCGGCGAACATCCGCGGGACTGGGAGTATCCGGGGCGCGCCGCGATCCTCTTCGTCGCCGAGCGCGACATCCACGAGGGGTCGCTGCTCGCCTACGGCGTCCGGCCGCTACCGCCGGATCTGCGCGGCGGCCTCGCAGGCCAGAGCGGCGGCCTCACAGGCCAGAACGGCGGCGAAGAGGACGGCGCCCGCGAGCCGGTGCCCGAACCGCGCGAGCTGCTGCCACGCGCCGGTCGCTGAGCATCGAGTTGGCGCGAGAGCGCTCGCGCAGTTCCGCGGCTCGTGGCGCCGTTGCCCCCGCCGCACACGCAGTCGCCCCCCTGCGCGGGTGGCTGTGCCCGCAGTTGCGCGCAGGACACGCGAGCACGCGGCTGCGCGCGCTCGGCGCGAAACTTGGCTTTGCAAAAGCCGATTGCACGGCGGATGCTGAGGTGACTGCACTCGACGACGCCGAGCTCGAGCTCCGGCGCTGAGCACCTCTCGGCTGGAAGCTAGGCTTCCGTCCTCTTCCCTTTCGCTTACCAAGGCCACAACGCAGCATCCAACCGCACCGCTTGACATCTCGGCCGCAACGCCGTGATCTGGCGAGCCGCCGGTGCGAAAGCCGAGCTGAGCGCTTCCCCGCCAACTTTGCTCCTCGCGCGCTCCGCGACGGCGAGCTCCGCGATCCCCTATAGGGGATCGCGGCATGTCGCATCCTCGCCGCCGCCGCTGAGCACGCCGCTTGACGGTCCGCTCCCAGGCCTCTAAAAGCCGCTGCCATTCGACCACGCCGGCCGCCCGCCCCGCGGGCCAGGAGATTCCCATGACCGTCGCCACCCCGCCCAAGCGATCGCAGCACCCCCGATCTCACGCTCGTCCGAGCCGACCGCTCGCACGCGCTGAGCGTCCCCCTGTTCGCAGCACTCTTGGCCGCTACGTTGCCCCCGACGGCCGCTCGCGCGAGGTGGTCAAGCGCCCCGGGCACGCCGGCAGCGTGCTCGTGATCGATCGCGACGAGCGCACGCTCGGCGACCGCCGGCTCGTGGCCCATCTCGGCGCAGACGAGCCCGCGCGAAATGCCGAGCTCGTCTGCGGTCACTACCTGAGCGATCCCCACGGTCGCTGGTGTCGGCCCGTCTCAGCCGAGGATCTCGGGACCCCGGATCCCAGCGCGGGTCGTTCACGCGAGCCCGCGATCGCACTCCCGCAGCCGGCTGAGCGCGACTCGGACTTCACCTGGGCCGCGACCGCGCTCGTCGGCCGCCACGGTCGCGCGTATCGCTTGGGGCCCGTGTGGAACCGACTTTCGATCCCCGAGCTGCGCTGGCTTGCAGTGCCGGCCGGTGGGGCGGAAGGAGCGTCCGAGCCGGTGAGCGTGCGCGACGTCGTCGCGAGCCTCGAAAGCTACGAGCCCGTGCGCGCGCTCACGACGAGCGCCCTGCGGCGCCACCGCGAGGACCGCGCGGTCTCCGTCGCGGTCCTGCGCGCCGAGCTCGAGCGCATGAACGCCAGCCGCATCGTGCTCAACCGCGGGCTGCGCCGCGCGGTGTTGCGCGCGGTTGCAGTCCAGGGCCTGAGCATGAGCGAGATCGCGCTGCGCTGTGGACGCGTCAAGCACGACGCGCGCGGCAACGCGAGCGGCGAGACGAGCTGGCTCGCGCGCCGCGTCGGGATCTCGCCTGAGGGAGGCGAGCGGGAGCCGACCCCGTGGGTGCACAGCGAGGTCCTCGCGCTGATCGCGCGCGCCGGCCTCGGAATCAGCCCGCGCGAGGTCGAGCTGGGATGAGACCGCGAGCGCGGGCCGACACGCTCGCGACGATCCTCCTCGTCGAGCGCGACCCGCAGGTCGGCGCGTCGCTCGTGGAACAGCTCGCCGCCGATCGCTATGCCGTGCGCCTCGCGCGGTCCCGCGAACACGCCCAGACGCTCGCGCGCGCCTCACCGCCGCAGCTCTTGCTCCTCGGCGAGCTGGAGAGCCCGCAGGGAGCGCTCGAGCTTCTGTTGGAGATTCGCGGCGACCGTCCGCCGCGCGAGACCGCGCCACCCGCACCGCGAGACGATGCGCTCCGAGGACGCACGCGCGGTCAGTGCACCTGGGTCGCAGACGTACCGATCATCGTGCTCGGCCCGTCCCGGGGGGAGGCCGACCTGCTGCGTGCCTTCGAGGCCGGAGCGGACGACTTCCTCGCGCGCCCCGTCTCCTACCTCGAGCTGCGTGCGCGCCTACGCGCCCTGCTCGCTCGTGTCGCGCACGACAGCGGCGCGACGCTCGTACGCGTAGGTGCGCTCACGATCGACACAGCGGCCCGCGCGGTCGACCTACACGGGCGTGCCGTCAAGTTGCGTCGCCTCGAATACGAGCTGTTGCTGGTGCTCGCGCGCGAGCCGACGCGCGTGTTCGCTAAGCAAGAGCTGATGCGTGAAGTCTGGGGCCATCGCGTCCCCGTGTCGACGCGGACGCTCGACAGCCACGCCAGTCGCCTGCGTCGCGCACTCGACGCGAGTCAGCTCGCGCCGCGCGACGGGAACGGACCCGAGCGGTGGGTCCTCAACGTGCGCGGTGTCGGCTATCGCTTGATCTAAGAGTCGCCTCCGTTTGAGCCGCCGCTACGTGCGGCGCTATCGAGCTCTTCGTCTCTCCCTCACGTACCGCCTCACGAAGGCGCGCCCTCGGGCGCGCCTTCGCTCGTTAACCCCTGGCTCGGCCGACCGCCGGGTCACGTACCCACGAAAGGAGGGGCAAGCACATGCCCCCGTCAAACACCACATCCCCGTACCAGCCGACCGCGGAAGGCCCGGCGGTCGACCCCCTCGGACCGATCGAGCATCTCTTCCAGGCCATCGCGAGCGCGACGGTCGAGATCGCGATCGGGCTGCTGCTCGGCCTGCTCGCGGCGCGCATCATGCGCCACCGTCACCTGCACTGGAGCTGGGCCGCGGCCGGCTTCGCGCTCGTCGCGGTCGCCCGCACGCCGCTCGCCGGCTCCGCCGCCGTGCTCGGCGCCGGCACGCTCGCCGCCGCCGTACGCGGGCGGCGCTGGCATCGCGAAGACCTCGAAGCCGGCGCCGACCTCGCCGAGATCGCGCGCGAGCGACGCCATCCATTCGACCTGCTGCGCGCGGGGAGCCACCTCGCCCGCACGCGCTTCGCGGCGAGCGGCGCCGCCGATCTGCTCGCCGGCATCGGGATCGGATCGAGCTCGATTCGTGCTGGCTGCGCCCCCGGCCGGTGGTTCGAGGGCAATGAGCTGGTACTCGGTGCGGACAGCCACGGCCGCGCCGTCTCGATGGCACTCGGCGGCGGGGGTGGCGGCACGCACACGCTCGTCGTCGGCGCGACCGGCTCGGGCAAGACGGTCACGCAGGCGTGGATCGCCGCGCAGGCGATCGCGCACGGGATGGGCGCCGTGATCGTCGACCCCAAGGGCGATCGCGGGCTGCGCGAAGCCGCGCACCGCGCCGCGGTGCAGGCCGGAAGGGGATTCATCGAATGGACCCCGCGCGGCCCCGGCGTCTACAACCCGTGCGCACGCGGCAGCGAGACCGAAATCGCCGACCGCGTGCTCGCCGCGGAGCGCTACACCGAGCCGCACTACCAGCGCCAGGCCCAGCGCTACCTCGGGCACGCGACGCGTGTCCTGCGCGGCGCCGGCCTCGAAGTGAGTCTCGCGCGACTCGTGCGGATGCTCGACCCCGGTGCGCTCGAGGCACTCGCCCGCGAGCTCGCACCCGAGCAAGCCCGACTCGTGCACGCGTACCTCGACTCGCTCACACCGCGACAGCACAGCGATCTGACGGGGATTCGCGACCGTCTCGCGATCGTCGTCGAGTCCGACGTCGGTCCCTGGCTCGATCCCGAGACGGTCGGGGCAGAGAGCTTCGATCTGCTCGCCGCGCTGAGCGAGCGCGCGGTCGTGTACTTCGGGCTGGAGGCCGACAGTCGGCCGCTGCTCGCGCAGATGCTCGGCGGCGCGATCGTGCTGGACCTGCAGACGGCAGTCTCGGCGATGCAGGCCCGACCGGTGCCGGCGCTGGTGCTGATCGACGAGTTCTCGGCGCTCGCCGCCGAACACGTCGCGCGGCTCTTCGGGCGCGCGCGCTCGGCCGGTGTCAGCCTGCTGCTCGGTACGCAGGAGCTCTCCGACCTGCGCCTGCCCGGCAACGAGCGGCTACTGGAGCAGGTCCTCGGGAACCTCACGACGCTCGTCGCGCACCGCCAGGTCGTGCCGGACTCGGCGGAGCTGATCGCGCGGCTGGCCGGCACGCGTGGCACCTGGAGCACCTCGTGGAATCGCGACGGACGCGGTCAGCGCAAGCGGGTCCGCGAGCACCTCATCGGCCCCGACGAGGTCAAGCGTCTCGCGCGCGGCCATGCGGCGGTGATCCGCCTCAGCGGTTCCGCGCGGGTCGCGATCGCACGGGTGCTGCCACCCGGAACGCGGGCGTGAAAGCAGGCCCGAATCGGCGCTCCGAACCGCAATCGGAACGATCTCAATCACAACCAGAGAGGAGGACCGCAATGGTCCCCGTCGATCCACAAGAGAACACCGCGCCGGCGGCCGCCCGCGCCGAGATCGTGTGCTGGACGGCCGGTCTCGGCGCCATCACCGCCGAGTCGCTTGCAATCCGGCTGCAGGTCAGCATCCCCTCGGCCCGTGCGCGACTGCTCGTCGCCCAGCGCGAGAGGCTGCTCGTGCGCCAGCGGCCGCTGGTCGACCGGCCCGCGCTCTACACGGTCACCCGCCGCGGTCTGCGCGCGGTCTCCGCGCGCGGTCTCGATCCTGCGCGGGTCAGCGCGGGGGGCGCGGCGCACTTGATCGAGTGCGCCCGCGTCGCCGCGATGCTCGAGCGTGGCTACCCAGACCACCGCGTCGCGGGCGAGCGCGAGCTGCGTCGCGACGAGCGCGAGCAGGGCCGCGCACTCGCCAGCGCCGAGCTCGGGGCCGATTCGCACGGACGGCTTCTGCCTCACCGCCCGGATCTCGTGCTCTGGCCGCACGATTCCCACGTGGGGCTACCGGTCGCGATCGAGGTCGAGCTCACCGTCAAGGCGCCCGACCGCCTCCTGCGGATCTGCCGCGGCTGGGCGCGCGCCCGCTGCATCGCGGGGGTCGTCTACCTCGCCGCACCCGCGGTCGAGCGCGCGCTGACCCGAGCGGTCGAGGGCGCTCGCGCGCATGAGCGAATCGCGATCGTGCCACTCGACGCTCTGGCCGAGGCGACGACCGCCACGGCGCCCGAGACGGTGCCGCGCGAGCGTTCCGTCCCAAGCAGCTCGTAGGTTCCTATTGGGGTGGTGAACAACCACAAAGGAGACAAGCCATGTCCTACGCATCCATCAACCGTGTCGTGCTCGTCGGCCGTCTGACCCAGGACCCCGAGCTGCGCGAGCTGCCCTCGGGTCGCAGCGTCAGCAACCTGCGCATCGCGTGTAACGGCTTGCGGCGCGACGCCGACGGCGAGTACCACGAGCGGCCGCTCTTCTTCGACGTCGCCACCTTCGGCGGCCAGGCGGAGACCGTCTGCCGCTACATGCGCAAGGGCAGCCGCATCGCGATCGATGGCCGGCTGGAGTGGCGCGAGTGGGAGAGCGCGGAGGAACAGCGCCGCCAGGCGGTGAGCATCGTCGCGGAGGCGGTCGAGTTCCTCGAGCGCGCGAGCGGTGAGCCCGGCGGAGCGCAGTCCACGGACGGCTTCGACGGGGCCGACGGGGCCGAGCTCGCGGGTGTCGGCGCGGGCGAGCGCGAGGTCGACCTGGTCTTCTAAGAAGGCGGTCGCGTCCGCGAGGAAGCGGCTCTTTTCGGAGCCTCTCCACCGCATCCCCCAAGGGTGGCCGCTGGTGTCGAATGCACCCGCGGCTGGCCCTGGGGGGATTTTTGTGTTTAGCAGACGACTGCGCCCCGCCGCGGCGCGTTGCGGGCCAGGTGGCGCCCGCGTCGCGAGGGACGGGCCGCCGGCGATGCCCCGCGCGCCGGCGCCGCGTAAACTGCCCCGCCGCAGCAGTTCTCCCCCAGCGCAAGGAGCTCGATCCGGTGCCCGTCAATACCAAAGCCGTGGGTAAGACCTACGAGCCGACGCTCTACGCGGTCGGTCGCGAGAAGATCAAGGAGTACGCCCGCGCGGTGGGCGAGACGAACCCCGTGCACCTCGACGTCGAGGCGGCGCGCGCCGCCGGCTACGCCGATGTCGTGGCGCCGCCGATGTTCGCCGTGGTCTACTGCGCGCCGTCGGTCGGGCCGCCGATCTTCGACCCCGAGATCGAGCTCAACTTTGCGATGATGGTCCACGGCGCGCAGGAATTTCAGTGGGGCCCGCTCGTCGTCGCGGGCGATGAGATCACGACGACCGCGAGCGTCAAGGACATCCACGAAGCCGACGGTCGCGGCTACTACGTCTTCGAGTCCGTCTCCACCAACCAGCGCGGCGAGCAGGTCTGCCGCGGCACCTGGACCGACATCGTCCGAGGAGTGTGAACGCGATGGCCGAGCTACAAGCCGGAGTCCAGATCCCCGAGGTGCGGGTCACGCCCGACAAGTACCTCACCGCGCGCTACGCCGGGGCGTCGGGCGACTTCAACCCGATCCACATCGACGAGGAGTTCGCCAAAGCCGTCGGTCTGCCCGGGCGCATCCTGCACGGCCTGTGGACGATGGCCCAGGTCGCGCGCGCGCAGACCGAGGCCGCGGGCGGCCCGGAGCACCTCGAGCGCCTCTCGGTCCAGTTCCGCGGCATGGGCGTGCCCGAGCAGGAGGTCGTCGTGACCGGCACCGTGCGCGAGAGCGCGGACGGCCGCGCGATCGTCGACACCGTCGCCACGCAGGGCGAGAAGCAGATCATCCGCAACGCCGAGGCCGAGCTCGCGCTCTAGGCAGTGCCCCGAGATCGGCTGTCGGCCCAGGCGGCTCGTAGAATCAGATCCATGTTGAGCGCCAGGCAAGAGCTGATCCTCTGCAAGGTCGTCGACGGCTACCTGCGCACGGGGCAGCCGGTGGCATCGAAGACGATTGCCTCCGACCCCGACCTGGACTGTGGACCCTCGACGGTGCGCAACGAGCTCGCGCTGCTCGAGGAGCACGGTCTGCTCGCGCATCCGCACACCTCCGCGGGGCGGGTCCCGACCGACGCCGGGCAGCGCTACGTCGTCGACCGCATGCTCGCCTCGGGCAAGGGCCTCGTGCCCGCGCCGTCGCTCGAGCTCTCGCTGATGCGCCGGGAGGTCGAGGCGACGATGCGCGCGACCACCGCGACGCTCTCGGAGGTCACCGACCTGCTCGCGGTCGTCTCCGCGCCCTCGCCGAGCACGGCCACGATCCGCCACGTCGAGGTGCTCGCGCTGCAGCCGCGCGTCGTCGCCGCGGTGATCATCACCTCGACCGGCGGCGTCTCGAAGGTGCTCGCGACGTTCGAGGACCCCGTCGACCCCGGGCTCGTCGCCTGGGCCGGCGAGTACTTCAACGAGCGCCTCGTCGGGCTCGCGCTGGGCGCGCGGATGCTGCAGCAGCGCCTCGCCGATCCCGCGCTCTCCGCGGTCGAGCAGGATTTCCTGGCGCGGCTCACGCCGGCCTTCGGCGAGCTTGCCGTCGAGACGCGGGACGTGCTCTACGTCGAGGGCGCCGCGCGCCTCTTCTCCGAGACGCACCTGCATGACGTCGGGCCGATCAACGAGCTGATGAGCCTGCTGGAGCGGCGCGTGACGCTGCTGGGGGTGCTGCGCGCGGCGCTCGGCGAGCCCGACGTGTATGTGCGGATCGGGCGTGAGAACGAGATCCCCGCGATGCGCTCGCTGGCGATGGTCGCCTCGGGCTATGGCGTGGCGCGGCGCAAGCTCGGGATCGTCTCCGTGATCGGGCCGGTGCGCATGGACTACGCCAACGCGATCCCCGCGGTCCGCGAGATCGCCCACGAGCTCTCGCGCTTCGTCGAAGACGCGTACGCCGAGAGCTGATGGCGGACCCACGAGCATGAGCCGCGCTTCTACGCCCCGCGACCCCTACGAGGTGCTGGGGATCGCACACGAGGCAACCGAGCAGGAGGTCAAGAAGTCCTTCCGCCGGCTCGCGCGCGAGCTGCACCCCGACGTCAACGCGCACGACCCGCAGGCCGAGGAGAAGTTCAAGGAGGCCGCGGAGGCCTACGAGATCCTCTCCGATCCCGAGCGCCGCGCGACCTACGACCGCTACGGGCACGAGGGCCTGCGCTCGCGCGGCGCCGCCCCCAACTTCGACGGCTTCGGCTCGATCGGCGATCTGTTCGACGCGTTCTTCGGGGGCTCCGGCGGGTTCGGCGGGCGCGCCGCCGGTCCCGCGGCGGGGGGCGACGTCGCGGTGGCCGTCGAGATCGATCTCGCCCAGGCCGCGCAGGGCGCCTCCGTGGACGTCGTCTTCGACGCGGTCGAGCGCTGCGAGCACTGCCACGGCAACGGCGCCGAGCCGGGTACCCCGATCGAGACCTGCGAGCGCTGCGGCGGCGCCGGGCAGCTGCAGGCCGTGACGCGCACGCCCTTCGGGCAGATGGTGCGCACGATCGCCTGCGACGTCTGCCACGGCGACGGCCGCGTCGCGCGCGAGCCCTGCCGGGAGTGCCGCGGGCGCGGGCGGCGCGCCGTCGAGCGCAAGCTCACCGTGGACGTGCCCGCGGGGATCGCCGACGGCCAGCGCATCCGCCTGCAGGCGAAGGGGCACAGCGGCGAAGCCGGCGCGCCCGCGGGCGATCTCTACGTGCTCGTCAAAGTGCGCGCCGATGAGCGCTTCGTGCGCGAGGGCGACGATCTGATCACCGCGCTCGACGTATCCGCTCCGCTGGCCGCGATCGGGGCGAGCCTGCAGGTGCCGACGCTCGACGGGCCCACCACGATCGAGGTTCCGGCGGGCACGCAGCCCGGCGAGCTGTTGACCGTGCGCGGCCAGGGGATGCCGAGCCTGCGCCGCGGGCGCCGCGGCGACCTGCGCGTCGTGGTCAACGTCATCGTTCCGCGCCGCCTCAGCGCCGAGCAGCGCGAGCTGCTCGAGCGCCTGCACGACACGCTGACCGAGGAGAACCTCCGCACCGAGGAATCGATGTTCGCCAAGCTGCGCCGCGCGCTGCGCAGCCAGGCCGCGTGATCCGCCTCGCGATCCGCGTCCCGTGCGCGCAGGCCGAGCTCGTGCTCGCCGACCTGCTCGAGCTCGCGCCCTCCGGGGTCGAGGAGAGCGCGGTCGGGGAGGACACCGTCGAGTACGCCGTCTACGGCGCGCCCGGCGAGCTGCCCGAGCTGCCCGACCTGCGCGCGGTGACGGGCGGCGCGCTGCTCGACATCTCGACGACCGAGCTGCCCGACGACTGGTCCGAGCGCTGGAAGCAGTTTCACCGACCCGTGCTGATCGAGGCGCCGACGTCGAGGTCCGGCGTCGCGATGGCCGAGTCCCCGACGCCGCGGCCAGGCCCTCAGAGCGCCGAGTCCTCGGCGGCCAGTGCTCCTCGTGGCGCGCTGCCCGCGCTGTACGTGCGCCCGCCGTGGGAGCCGCCGAGCGAGCGCCGCGACGTGCGCGAGATCGTGATCGACCCCGCGCAGGCGTTTGGGACTGGCGCGCACGCCAGCACGCGCATCTGCCTCGAGTTGCTGCTGGAGCTTGCCGCGAGTGACGACCGGCGCGGCGCGGTGCTCGATGTCGGCACCGGCTCCGGCGTACTCGCGATCGCCGCCGCCCACCTCGGCTTCGCGCCCGTCCTCGGCCTCGACAACGAGGACGAGAGCGTCCTCGCCGCGCGCGAGAACGCCGCGGTCAACGGTGTCGCGCTCGAGACGCGGCGCTTTGACCTGCGCGTCGAGCCGCTGCCGTGGGGGCTTGCCGACGGTGAGGGCGTGATCCTCGCCAACCTGCTCCGCCCGTTGCTGCTGGAGCTGGCGCGCACGATGCCGGTGGCCCCGCGCGATCTGCTCGCCAGCGGGCTGCTCGTCGAGGAGGTCGACGAGGTGGTCGCGGCGTTTGCGCGTCTTGGGCTGCGCGAGCGCGAGCGCCGCCACGGGGGCGAGTGGGCCGCGGTGTGGCTTAGCCGGTCGACGGAGAGCGCCGCGCCGAGTCCGGCGCGATCTGACGCCCGATAGCGCCGCCCCCGACATCATCCTGATACTAGGTTACTCCATCGTCTCAGCGCCGGCTGCGTAGAGCCGCGTCGGCGCCGCATGTGGCGTCACCAGAAGCATTCGCGCGCTTTGCGCCGGACCGCTGAATCCCTAGTGCCCGTCGGCATTTTGAGCAAACGTAGGGCCACCGTCGGCGTCCGCCGCGCGCCCGGGTTCCGCGTGGATTGTCGTTTGGGGCTTGACACTTATGGGGTTGGTGTTGTACGCTGCGCGGTAGTCCGGTGCTCCGTGTTGTGGTGTTGCCGGTGGACATAGGGTCTGGTTTGGGTCTGTTGGCCTGTGACTTTAGGCGCCTGCAGGTACAAGGGGTTTTTGGAGTGGGGCTGGGTCTTTTTCGATGAGGGAGCTTGTTAGCGTGGTTTCGGGAGTGAGATACGTGTTGAGAATGTGCGCGACCCGTTTTGGGGCCGTTGCTAGATGCCCCAGCTTCTCGCTGGGTCATCTCTCTCTCTCTCTCTCTCTCTTCGGGTTGGCGGCTAGCCGCTAGCCGTCCTCGTCGGGCGCTTTGGCGCCGCCCGGGTCCTCCGCTCGCGGGGGCTTGGGCCTCGGTATGCCAGGCGCGTGTGCGTCTGTGGGGGTGGGTGTAGTGGCGCGGCGTGTGCGCCCGGGCATGGGTGCGTCCACGCGGGCGTCGGGTGCATCTGCGCGTGCCTCCTCGTCGCGTGCAGGCGGCCGTGAGCGCCGCGCGGCGCTGACGCGGCGGATTCCTTCGCGGGGTGGGTTGCCGCGTGCGCAGGTGTTGGAGATTCAGCGCTCGCGGCTGCTGGCGGGTGCGCTGGCGGCGGTTGTGGATGAGGGCTACGCGGCAGTGATGGTGGCGCATATCACCGCGCGGGCGCAGGTCTCGCGGCGCACGTTCTATGAGCTGTTTGAGAACCGCGAAGCGTGCCTGGCGGCGCTGGTCGATGAGATCCTCGCGACCGTCGAAGGCGAGCTCGCACAGGCAGACCTCGGTGGGCTGGGGTGGCGTGAGCGGGTGCGGGATGGCCTGCGGGTGATCCTGGGGTTCTTGGATCGTGAGCCGGCGCTGGCGCGGATGCTTGTGGTGGAGGCGTTGCGTGGCGGGCCGGTGGTGCAGGCGCGCCGCGAGCGTGCACTCGCGCTGTTGGCGCAGGCGATCGACGCGGGCCGCGCAGCGGGCTCGCGCGCAGCGGATTGCACCCCGTTGACGGCGGAGGGGCTGGTCGGCGCGGCGTTTGGAATCGTCTACGCGCGTTTGGCGCACGAGACGCGCAAGCCGCTTTCGGGTTTGCTGGGTGAGTTGATGGGGATGATCGTGCTGCCCTACCTCGGCCCCGCGGCGGCGCGCGCGGAGCGCGCCCGCGCTCTACCACACACCCAGGCGCCCACACCGGCCGTGGTGCCGTCCTCGTTGGCGTTAACGAATGGTGATCCGTTGCGGGCGTTGCCGATGCGGGTGACGTATCGCACGGCGCGGGTGCTGGAGTGCGTCGAGCGCGAGCCCGGCGTCAGCAACCGCGGTGTCGCGGACGCGGCGGGCGTGAAGGATCAGGGGCAGATATCAAAGCTGCTGGCGCGCCTGGAGCGCCTGGGGCTCACCCGGAACACGGGCGAGGGCGCGCACAGCAAAGGCGAGCCCAACGCCTGGACGCTGACACCGCTCGGGGAGCAGGTCGCGCAGCGGCTGCGGGTCAGTCCGAGCCTGGACAGCGAGGCGGCATAGATGCGCCACCGCACGCAACGACTTGGCAGTACGGCAGACACCTGCCTCGCAGGGTCGGCGCGCTACCGCGTACACACAAAAAGCAATGCAGGGAGGGAGATCGTCTGATGAGCAGCCACCGATCGAGCCGGGGGACCCACGGGGAGCCGCACACGCCGCGTCGTGCTGTTGTGGGGTGTCTGGTGCTGCTGGCCGGGGTGCTGCTTGGCGCGCTCACGGCGGGCCCGGCGTTGGCACTCCCTGAAGGGCGGGTGTATGAGATGGTCAGCCCGCCGTATAAGGGTGGTTACGGGGTGAGACAAATCGAAGGGGTCGCAGCGAACGGTGAAACCGTCGCGTTCTACTCGTCCGGCGTGTTCGCGGGTGCGCCGTCGGGCGGGACGCTCTTGGATTATGTTGCGCATCGCACGCCGTCGGGTTGGCGGACGACGGCGGTGATGGTGCCCGCGGGACTGATGCCAAACATTGACGGGACCCCCGATATCTCTTCGACGCTCGGCACGGTGCTCGTCGTGGGTGCCCCAGGGCCAAATGCGAATAATGCGTTCAGCATTTCTACTCAAGAGGATGTCCAGCTGCATGACACGAGCACGCCTGACACGATCGGCAATTGGGAAGTTGCGGGCGCTCCGTTTGAAGCGCTCAGCAAAGAAAGCTTCCCACATGCCGAGTATCTCGGCGCGAGCGGCGATTTTTGCCATATCTTTCTGACCAATTCAGGCGCACCGTTGCTTACCGCTGCGAAGGAAGCAGGCTTGCCTAACGACGTGCTTTACGAAGTGGATCGTGGTTGTGGCAGCGAACCGCCGGCCGAGAGGGTTGTTGAGCTGAACAATAATGGCACCGAACTTGACCCCAGCTGCTCAACTGTTTTGACTAGTAAGGGGCTGGGTAGCGGGTTCGGTGGCAGGCTTAGTAATTTTAATGCGATTGCTGCGGGGGGGCGCGAGGTGTTCTTCACGTCGTGTGCGGGTAGTGGCTGGTACCCGTGGCAGTTGTTTGTGCGGCTGGACGGGGTCAAGACGCTTGAAGTCTCTAAGCCGCTCGGCGAAGCGTGTCACGCGGGCGAAGCGCCCGGCCAGGTGCCGGAAGTGCCGTGCGAAGGAGGTGGCGGGCGAGCACCAGCAGACTTTGCGGGGGCGTCTGAAGATGGGTCGAAGGTGTTCTTTACGACCACGGCGAGCCTCGTGCCGGGCGCGGGAGGTGGCACAGAAGAGCTGTACATGGCCGGCATCGGCTGTCCGCTGAGCGAAGGGGAAGGCTGTCCGGTAGCCAAGCGGGAAGTGACCTCGCTCGTGCAGGTCTCCCACGACATGCATCCTGGTGAAGACGCCGAAGTGCAGGGGGTGGTGCGGGTCGCGCCGGACGGCGCGCGTATCTACTACGTAGCACGCGGGGTCCTCGTCGAAGGCGCGAATGCAGATGGTCAGGCGCCGGTGGCGGGTGCGGATAACCTCTACGTCTACAATAGCGTGACCGGGAATACGAGCTTCGTGGCCGAGCTGTGCTCGGGCGCGGAAGCGTCGGGTCCGGGGGGCTCACTGCAGGATGGTGCGGTCAGCGACCGTAACTGTCCCCTCGAAGGGGAATTTGATGCAGGCCTATGGGAAAACAAGGAAAGTTTGGCTGAAGCTCAGACGGCGGGGCAGTCCGGCGAGTTTTTGGTGTTCTCGAGCTATGGCCGTCTAGTTCGCAACGATACGGACAACGCGACGGACGTCTACCGGTACGACGCAGAAACGGACGTGTTGGAACGTGTGTCGATCGGTGAAGCGGGCTATGACGCCAATGGCAACCGCGACGACGTGTCCGCTGTAGGCGGCGCGCCCAGTGTAGACGCAAACGCGAGGATCGCCCCCACCGATTCTGGTATGGCGAGGGTGCAGGAGCAGGACGAGTTGGGCAGTCGTGCGGTTAGCGAAGATGGCTCGCGGATTGTGTTCACTTCCGCGGAGCCGCTGTCGCCGGCGGCGACGAATGGCTTGGCGAACGTGTATGAATGGCACAAGGAGCCGGGGTGGAGTGAAGGCCGTGTCTCGCTGATCTCAATGGGCAGCTCCGAAGAAGCTGTCGAACACGTTGTGATCTCCGGCACGGGTAACGATATCTTCTTCCTTACCTCGCAGGGGTTGGTGCCGCAGGATACCGATGGTGCACCGGACCTCTACGATGCGCGGTTGGGTGGAGGGTTTCCGGTGGTGGCGGCGCAGCCGCAGGCGTGTTCTGGTGATGCGTGTCAGGGTCCGTTGACGAACCCCGCGCCGCTGCTGGTGCCGGGCAGCGTCTCCCAAGCGCCGGGTGAAAACCTGCCGGCCTTCGCCCCCGCGCCGGTGGCGGGGGCGAAGGCGAAGCGCAAAGCCAAGCCGCGCGTAAAGAAACGTGCGCGTAAGCGCAAGGTCAGGCGCGCGCTGCATGCGCGCCGTGCAAGGGTCGCGAGCCGCGGGAGGACAGGACAATGAGCACAACACGTAAACAGAGCCTCGAGCGGGCAGTGGGGACGCTCCTGGCCGCAATCGTGTGTGTAACGCTTGCGTCGTCCGTCCTAGCCGCGAGCGCGGGGGCGGCTGAAGCCAAGCCGTTTGGCATCATGAGCTTCACGATGCAGACCGTCGATGAAACCCGGGAAGTGGAAGTGAGGACCGGGGAATATGAATTCTTCAACGAACCGTACACGTTTACGCAGGCTGGCGGTCACCCGTGGGCGTTGACGACGACAGTTACTTTTACCAGTGAAAAGCTGCCAAAAGGCGAGATAGCGCCGACGCGTGATCCGAAGGATATCGTTGCGGGGCTGCCGGCGGGGTTGCTTGGTGATCCGCAGTCGATGCCGCGCTGTCCAATCACGCAGGTGACGGGTACGAGCGGCATTCCGTGTCCGGCGGATACGCAGATCGGCGATTATACGCTGCGATGGGAGGGTGACCCGGTAGCTGGCCCGAATGTTCTGGGTCCGATTGTGAATGTGACGCCGGAAGCGGGCCAGTCGGCGGAGTTCGCGCTGGAGAACCGGGCGAACACGCCGTTCTTGTTGACGGCGCATCTCGTACGAACCGCGCACGGCGAATACGGGTTCACAGTTGTCAGCGACGATATTCCGAGCGCAGTGGAGCTGTCGGCGTTTGAATTGACGTTTTGGGGTGTGCCGGCTGACCCAAACCATAACGCGATGCGGGGGAAGTTCTGCGGCGCGGCGGGTGGCGCGATTGCGTTGGCGTGTGAAGGTGGTGGTGAGGTGGCGGGCGTGGAGCCGGTGCCGTTTCTTTCGCTGCCGACGGATTGCTCGGCTGGAGGGGAGACTGCGACGCTGCGGGTGGATTCGTGGGAGGAACCGGGCAGCGTCCGTGAAGGGAAATACGCGGGCTATGCGGAAAAGACGGCGACGCTCCCGGGTGTGACGGGGTGTAATCTGTTGGGGTTTGAACCGGGGATCAAGGTGGAACCGGATACGTTGCTCGCGGATGCGCCGGTTGGCCTGGGTGTGGATGTGCAGGTCCCGCAGAGCGAGAAGGCGGGGTCGCCGGCGACGCCGCATTTGCGTGATGCGGTTGTGACGTTGCCGGAGGGTGTGTCGATCAGCCCGGGGATCGTGGATGGGATCCAGGCGTGTAACGAATCGGGGGCGGAAGGGATCAATTTTGAAGGCCCGGAATCCGAAGAAGTCGGGGCGAACGGCGAATTGCAGCTTGCGGCTGGGCATTGTCCGGATGCGTCGATCGTGGGCACCGCCGAAGCCATCACCCCGCTTCTGGGGGAACCCGTCAAGGGGCATGTGTATTTGGCGCGCCCGTCGTGTGGTGGGGCGGGGCAGGCGGCGTGTACCGACCAGGACGCTTTGGATGGGCATCTCTACCAGCTCTACCTCGAACTGGGTGGTGTGGGGCCGTTGGCGGATACGGGGATCAATATCAAGGCGCATGGGTATGTTGAGGCGAACCCCGCGACGGGGCAGCTGACGACGAAGTTCCTTGAAAACCCGCAGACGCCGTTCAGCGAACTGCATATCAACTTGAATGGGGGGCCGCGGGCGCCGCTTGATAACCCGGCGGTGTGTGGGGCGGCGGTGACGAGCGCGGACTTTACGCCGTGGAGCGAGCCCGGGATCACCCCTGAAGGCCTATCGATGGCGGGGACGCCTGATGCGACACCGTCCTCGTTCTATGATGTGGAAGGTTGTGCGAGTCCGGCGGGGTTGGCGCCGGGGTTTGTGGCGGGGACGGTCAGTCCGCGGGCGGGGGCGTTTAGCGCGTTCACGCTGAACCTCTCCCGCCAGGACCGCGAACAGTATTTGAAGGGCATCCAGATCCACACCCCACCCGGCCTCTTGGGCGTGCTTTCGAGTGTCCCGTTGTGTGGGGAACCGGCGGCGGATGCGGGGTCGTGCCCGGAAGCGTCGAAAATCGGGACGACCAGGGTAGCGTCGGGGGCGGGGTCCCACCCGTTTGAAATCTCGGGGAACGTCTACCTGACGTCGGGGTATGGTGGGGCGCCGTTTGGGCTGAGTATCGTGACGAATGCGGTTGCGGGCCCGTTCAACCTGGGTTTGGTCGTGGTGCGGGCGCGGATCAACGTGGACCCCGAAACGAGTGCGTTGACGGTCACGACCGACGAAACGGGGCCGTATGCGGTGCCGCAGATCATCTACGGTGTGCCGCTGCGCTTGCAGCGGATTACGGTCAACATCGACCGGCCAGGGTTCATGTTCAACCCCACCAGCTGCAATGGGCAGCAGATCACGGCCAGCATCTCCGGGACCGGGCAAGCAACCGCCCTCGTGGGGAGCCCGTTTGCGGCCGCGGGCTGCAAGAGCCTCGCGTTCAAACCCACGTTCACGGCAGCTACGAGCGGCCGGACGAGCAGGCTGGGTGGGGCGAGCTTGGACGTCAAGCTCTCCTACCCCCCAGACTCCATGGGCAACGAGGCGAACATCGCCCGGGTCAAAGTCGAACTCCCCAAGCAGCTGCCCTCCCGCCTCTCGACGCTACAGAAAGCGTGTGCGGCTGCGGTGTTCGCTGCGAACCCCGCGGACTGTCCGTCGGCGTCGGTTGTGGGGGTCGTGAAGGCGAGCACGCCGATCCTGCCGGTAGGCCTGACTGGCCCGGTGTATTTCGTTTCGCATGGTGGGGAAGCGTTCCCGAGCTTGATCGTCGTCCTGCAAGGCGACGGGGTACGGGTCGATCTGACGGGCAGCACGTTCATCTCCCCGGGGGGGATTACGAGCAGCACGTTCAGGACGGTGCCTGATGTGCCGGTGAGCACGTTCGAGCTCTATCTCCCCGAGGGCCCCTACTCCGCGCTCTCAGCCAACACCAACCTCTGCCACGCCACCACGCCAACAACCCGTCTCGTCAAACGCAAGATCACCCGGCGCGTCAAGGGCCGCACCGTGCGGCGGACGGTCGCGACGCGCCAGCGCACCACGACGGCGGGCCTCACGATGCCCAGCGAATTCGTCGGCCAGAACGGGGCGGTTATCGAGCAGGACACCAAGATCGAAGTCACCGGCTGCACCACGGGAAGGAAACACCAATGAGCACCACCAACCACACAACCCACCACCCCCAACCCCGTCGTGCTGTCCTCGGGGTGCTCGCCGCGACCCTACTCGCCACCACCACCGTGGGTGTGGGGGGTGCGCTGGCTGCGCCGGCGCCGGAAAAGCTTGTGCCGTCGGGCAGCATCAGCAACAGCTTTGGGTACGCGCAGGGCGTGGCGGTCGCACCGGACGGGAACATCTACGTCGGTGACGCTGGTGGCAACCGTGTGCAGGAGTTGACGGCGGGCGGCCAGTTCGTGTTGATGTTCGGCTGGGACGTTAACAAGACGAAGACCGAAGACCCCACAGCTACCCAGCAGGAACGCAACCTTTGCACCGCAAAATCTGGTGATGAATGCGAGGAAAGCACTGGGGGGACTCTCGCTGAACAGCTCGACGGCCCAGAGAGCGTCGCGGTAGACCCGACGACCGGCGACGTATACGTGGAGGAAGCCAGTGGCGAGAGGGTCGGTGAGTACACCGCGGAAGGGCGTTTTGTGTGGATGGCTGGCCGGGAAGTCAACCAGACCGAAGACGAAAAAGGCGCTGGCGAAGCGAAGGAGAACCTTTGCACCGCGAAATCCGGGGAGGTTTGCAAGGCGGGGTTGGCGAGCGCACCGGGCAGCACCGAACACGACGCGTTCATCTTCGAAGGCAGCCGTGGCGATCTGCTCGGTGTTGGCGCGAGCGGCCTGTTGTATGTCGGTAGCGAACAGCGGGTGCAGGAGCTCAACGGCGAAGGGGAATGGCAGGACGAAATCCCCCGTACGGCGATCGGTACCGAAGCGGGCTGCACGCTGACCGCGGAAAGCTGTGGGGTGCTGGCGCTCGCGGTCGACGCGACGGGCGACGTGTATCTCACGACCTCGGGAGACCCCGAGGGTATCCGCGAGTTCAACCCTGAAGGCAACGAAACCAGAAGCTTTGCCGTGTCTGCGGGTGTCGAAGGGTTCGCGCTGGACTCCAACGGGCACCTCGCGGTCTCTACAAGGGGTGGCGGTGGCCTGCTCTACGAAGCAGCGACCGGGCGGCTCGTCAGCGAATTCAACGGGCACGACAGCGACGGGGTCGCGTTCAACGCCGCGGGCGAACTGTATGCGGCGGCCGGCGGCGAAGTCGCCGTCGCTAAGCCCGTCGCGATCGCCGAACTCACAGCGACCCCCGCCACCTGCAAACCGGGCCCCGACAACGAAACCTCAATCACGCTTGACTGCGCGCTGAACGGGACCGTGAACCCCGAGGGCGTCACCGGCACCGAAGCCTGGTTCGAATGGGGCCGCACCCCCGGGTTCGGCGAACGCACCCCCAACCAGCCCATCGCGGCGACCACGCCGGTGAGCGCGCCGATCGAAGACGTGCGACCCGACGAAACGTTCTACTACCGCGTCGGCGCGGACAACGCGAACGTGCTCGCCCCCGAAGACTTCACGAGCGAAACACGCAGCTTCTACACCACCGTCGTACCACCCGCGATCGTCGGCAAACCATCCGCGCCGTATGTTGGGGAATCCTCGGTGGTGTTCTTCGGCGAACTGAACCCCGAGAACACCAACACCACCTACCAGTTCCAATACGGCCCCTGCGCGAACCTCGAAGCCTGCCCCACCATTCTGAGCACCAGCACACGGGAATCCGCAATCTACGGCAAGATCGCAACAACCCTCGAAGCAAGCGGGTTGCAGCCGGCTATGACCTACCACTACCGGCTGCTCGCCGACAACGAACACGAAGTCGAAGGGCAAAAGGTCGGTGGCCAGGTCACAAGCCAGCAGGGCACGTTCACGACCGCGCCGCTACCGATCCCACAGGCCACGACGACCGCGCCGAGCGCGGTCGGTGCGACGTCGGCGACGATCGCGGGGAGCGTGGACCCCGGCGGGCAGCCCGCCGCGTACGCCTTCGAACTCGGTGTCGCCGCGGGCGCCGGGACGCAGTACGGCATCGTCTACTCCGCGGCCTCCACCGCCACCAGCTTTACCCCCGTCACGTTCGCGCTGACCGGCTTGCAACCCGGTACGACGTATGCCTACCGTGTGACGCTGCACAGCGGCTACGGCACCGCGACGGGCGAAACCGTGACCTTCACAACACCCGGGCTACCTGCGGTCCTCACCGCGCCAGCCGCGCTCGCGCAGCTCGCCACGCCAAACATCGCGTTTCCTCAGCCGGGCGCGACGCAAATCGTCAGGCATAAACCGGCGAAAGGCAGGAAGCGCAAGACGCGCAAGCGGAAGGACAAGGCGCGGAAGAAGCGGCGCGGGTAAACACGCGCCGCAGGTGGTTCACCTGTGAGTTTATCTTGTCCAAAACTGTTGACGGGAGTTGACGGTAAAAGGTAGTAATTACAGTGACCACTAGTAGCCTCCTGTGACTGCTGGCAAGCGCTGTCAGCAGTGACACGGCTGGTCATTGCTCAGGTCGAGGAATCTCGACCGCTACTACTCACAGGAGAACACCTATGAAGAAGATGACAACTCTCGGGGCGGTGCTCGTTATGCTGCTCTCGGTCGGCGCTTTCACCGCGAGTGCGGCGCTGGCGAACGAAGGGATTTGGATGGAGAGCGGCGCACAGATCGCGTCGCCGACGCATGTAAGTTGGAAATCAAGCCTATCGTTGGAAAATTGGTCTGAAGCAAAAGGCTCTTTCAAATACGGATGCACCTTGACCGTCAAAGGAATCGTGACTACCAAAGGGCAAGGAGAAATCACGAGCATCACCAACGCGAGTGGCGGAAGCGCGATCACGTGCTCACTTGTGGAACCCGGTATGGAATGCCTGGGGAGCCCAACAATCGAAGCGCTGAACCTGCCGTGGAAGACTCAACTCAACAAAGAAGACCGCCTACTGTACACACAGGTCTCCCCCGCTTGGAAGATTACGTGCGAGGGCGGCAGCGTTCAAAAGTGTGAACAGGCACCCAGCACGGAAGTCAAAAACAACAGCGGCGGCGTCGGTGTTTACTACGGGAACGTAGCGAAAAAAGAATACAAGGAGACCAGCGGCTGCGCGTCCGGTGGGACTACTCATCTGGAGACTAGCGGCGAAGAAGAAATGAAAATCGAAAGCAGCACGCGGATCCTGTCGGTAAAGTAAGCTCGCGTCGACTCGGGGAGGCCGCGGAAGCGGGGTCCCCGTGAAAGTGAGGGTGGACGGCGGGGCAGTTGGTGCCCGCCGTCTGCTGTCGGCTGGGTCAGGCCGCGTGAGCGAGCTGCTTGACGAGACCCTCGTACTCGTCAGCCAACGGAGAGGCTCCGAGCGAAAGCAACATCGCGGAATGTCCGAGAGCGGCAAGCGCCTCGGGGGTGTTAAGCGGCAGCATCTGCTCGCCTGTGGCGATGTAGAGCCCGGTCGGCCCATCGTAGTCGCTGAACTCGTCGTTCAAAGCCTTGTCGCTCATGGCTCGATCTTAGCGGCGCCCCTTGATGAGCATGTGGCTATCGCACGCTCAGGCCTCGTCGGAGATCTGTACAGCGGAGCGGCTCGTCAGTTCGATGAGCACGGCAACCGACACGCTGGCCGACAGTGAAGGCGACACTCGGGCGGCGCGTTGGGGAGACCGGCTGCGGCGGTGGTACCCTGGTTGTCGATGACTGAAGAACGGAGATCCGGGAGGGGCGTTGCAGGCGAAAAATGATCCGCCCTCCGTGCCGCCCGGCCAGGTTGGCGGTACGCCAACGAATCCGCTCACCGGGCGGCCTATAACGATGCCGGTCGGGGCATCAAGGCCCAGCGGGCATCCCGCGAAATAACTTGTCACTTTCGACCAGCGACAGCGGCGAGTGGCCGCGTTGAGCTGACCGCGCTACGCGGCCGTTAGGCTTGCTTGGAGACCTCCATCGCCGCGCGCGCCATCGAGCGGTACACGAGGTCGGTCGCCGAGACCTCCACAACGAGGCCGAGAGCGTCCTTGCCACGCACGAGAACGCCGCGACTACGGATAGCGGCCATGCAGACGCTTGTGAGCCCGCTCGTAGACGTTGCGGGTTCTCTCATTGGCGGGGTGACGCTCGCCAAAGGCGATCAGGTTCCAAGCGAGGCTGTCGTCGGGCTTCTGGATCAGCTGGAACACGAATCCGTAGGGCGCTCCTGAGGCGCCCTCCTTACCGAGCGGAACGTAAAGCTTGCGACAGCCGGGCAGTTTTGTCCCGAGCGGGCCATCGGCCCTGCAGCGCTTCCAGTCGAGCTTCGCCGCACCGACCTCGATTGTCTTGCGAGCGCTCTGTGCCTGAGCTCGCAGTGCCGAGCGAGGGGGGTAGCGCTCGACCTCCTCCGCCCACTCGCGCGAGCCGAACTCGATCGGAACAGGTGGCGGACCGCCCGTCCGGATATCCGACACAACTAGCCCTCGTCGTCGAAGGGAGCCTCGACCGAGAGGCGCTCGAAGTCCTCTGCGGAGGCTGGCCTGGTTCCCCTTTGGGCGTGCAGCTCCGCCGCCGGAGTGATCGCCGGCTCGATGGTCACGCCGCCCTCACGATCTGGGACGACCTCGTAGCGACGCCCAGCCACCTCCACGAACTCGCCGACCGTCAAGTCGAGTCTCTTTACGACGGTTGCCATGGGTCAAATGGTACCTCCACAAAAGCCAGCGGGCATATGGGTCGTCCTCGGCGCGGCCCGGCCGGTCCTCCTTTCTTGAGGCAGTCCAGGCTAGGCTTGGTCGGAGACCTCCGTCGCCGCCCGCGCCATCGAGCGGTACACGAGATCGATCGCCGGGCGGATGCCGTCCTCACCGCCGCGCAGCAGCGCGCTTGCCGCGCCGAGCGCCGCGCCGATCACCTCCAGCGCCTCGCCAACGTCGCCCGGTTGCGGGTCGCGGCACGCCGCGATCGCCATCTCCAGCATCGCCTGCGCCTGCTCGATCACGCCCGCGAACAGCGCCGGCCCGACCAGGCTGCCGTAGTTGTAGACCCGCGCCAGGCGCCCCGAGAGCGTTATCTGTGGACCGCGGCGCGGGGGCGAGACGGGGGGCAGTCGTCCGTGATCGAACATGTCTCCCACCGTCTCCCCGAGCACCCCGCGGGTCGCGCGCTCGTCCAGGCCCGCGCACGCCGCCATCCGCAGCGCCAGGTACAGCGTGCTCTGCGGACGACCGTACGGCGGGTCCGACGCGAACACGATCCGCTCCGCCGGCACCCGCGCAAACAGCTCCAGCACGTCCAGCGCGAAGAAGCACGAGATGTCATACAGCACGCCGGGATGGTCGGCGAGCATCGACGTCAGCACGCCCTGGTCGCAGATCGCGCCGTGCGCCAGGATCAGCACCGCCTCCGGATGGCGCAGCGCCAGGCGCGCCAGGCCCTCCGCGATCGGCGGCAGGCCGCGGCCCGCGTGGATCAAGATCGGCACCCGCGCCTCTTCGGCGACCGCGAAGATGCCCTCCAGCTCGCTCCCGTCGAACGCGAACTCCTGCGCGCGCGGGTGCAGCTTGATCCCGCGCGCCCCCCGCGCCACGCAGCGCTCCGCCTCCGCCACAGGCGCATCGAACGGGTCCAGGCGGCAGAACGGGATCAGCCGCCCCCCGCTTTCGCCCGCCCACGCCAGCACGCGGTCGTTCGGCACGCTGTACGACGGCCGCCGCTCCGGATCGTGCAGCGGGAATACGCACGCCCGCCGCGCGCCCGCCTCGTCGAGCTGGCCCAGCAGCTGCTCCAAGGTCAGCGAGCGCCCGTCCTCGTCGAGGCCCAGATGCGTGTGCGCGTCCAGCACCTCCGCGCCCGCCGGCAGCAGGTGTTGTGCCTCCGCGAGGAACGGCGCGAGCGCGCGCGCGTAGAGAGCCTGGTCCATGCCGCGGGAGACTATTCGCTCACGCTGGCAAGTGACAATGGTCTCTACCGCCCACGCGCTCTAGCCTGAACGTCAATGGCCTGGAACGTCGTGATCGCGGGTGGCGGCTTCGGCGGCTTCTACGCCGCGCGCACGCTCGAGCGCGTGCTCGCGCCGCACAGCGCGCGCGTCACGCTCGTCAGCGACGTCAACTTCCTGCTCTTCACGCCCCTGCTGCCCGGCGCCGCCGCCGGCACGCTCGAGCCGCGCCACGTCGTCGTGCCGCTGCGCGAGCAGCTCCCGCGCACCGACCTCTGGCTCGGGCGCGTCGCCGGCGCCGCCCCCGAGCGCGGGCAGCTGCTCGTCGACTCCCTCGACGGCCGCCGCCACGAGCTGCGCTACGACCAGCTGATCGTCGCGCTCGGCTCGATCTCGCGCACGCAACCGATCCCCGGGCTCGTCGAGCACGCGATCGGCTTCAAGACGCTCGCCGAGGCGATCGCGCTGCGCAACCGCGTGATCTCGATGCTCGAGATCGCCGAGACCATCCACGACGCCGAGACCCGCGCCGAGTACCTCACATTCGTCTTCGCCGGCGCCGGCTACGCCGGGCTGGAGGGCGTCGCCGAGCTGCAGGACTTCATGGCCGACGTCCTCGACCTCTACCCCCGCTGCAAGGTCCAGGGCATGCGCTGGGTGCTGCTCGAGGCACGCGAGCGCGTCATGCCCGAGGTCGCCCCCAGCCTCGCCGCGTTCGCCGAGCGCGAGCTGCGCGGCCGCGGCATCGAGATCCACACCGGCGTCACGATCACCGGCGTCGAGGACCGCTCACTCAGCCTCAGCGACGGTCGCACGATCCCCACCCGCACGATCGTCTGGACCGCCGGCGTGCGCGCCCACCCCGTGCTTGCGCGCTTCGACCTGCCGCTCACGCAAGACGGGCGCGTCGCGGTCGATCGCACGATGCGCGTCCCCGGCCACGCCAATGTCTGGGCGATCGGAGACGCCGCCGCCGTCCCCGACCCCGCCCGCCCCGGCAGCACCTCACCCCCCACCGCCCAGCACGCCATCCGCCAAGGCCGCCGCGTCGCGCGCAACGTCGCCGCCGAGCTCGGCGCCGGCGGCCGCGTGCGGCCCTTCAAATACAAGACCCTCGGCGTCTTCGTCGACCTCGGCCGCCACCAGGCCGTCGCCAGCACCCTCGGCATCCGCTGGCGCGGCTTCCCCGCCTGGTTCCTGGCCCGCACCTACCACCTCGCGAACATGCCCGGCACCAAGCGCAAGCTGCGCCTGCTCGTCGACTGGACCGTCGCCCTGCTCTTCAGCCGCGACACCTCCGAGCTCGGCCAGCTCGGACACCCCCCCGAGCTGGAGTAGGCTCAACCCCATCATGCGCTTCGCGGTCAAGTTCCTCGGCTGCAAGGTCTCCCACGCCGACGCCATGCTCGCGCGCCGCCACCTGCTCGCAGCCGGACACGAGGAGGCGCCCGAGAGCGAGGCCGAGCTGCACGTGATCAACACCTGCTGCATCACCTCCGAGGCCGAGGCCAAGTCGCGCCAGTCCGTGCGCCGCTCGCTGCAGAGCGCGCGCGAGGTCTACGTGTCCGGGTGCGCCGCGAACCTCAACGCGCAGCAGTTCGCCGCGATCGACTCCGCGGTGCGGCCGTTCGTGGGCACCGCCGACGACGTCGCCGCCGCGATCCCCGCGCAGCTGGGGGGCTGCGTCGACCTCGAGCACGCGCCGCTCGTCGGGCGCGCACCCGTCGGCCGCTCCGCCGCCGCGCGCACCCGCGGCTTCGTCAAGGTCCAGGATGGCTGCGATTGCCACTGCGCGTACTGCATCATCCCCACCGTACGCGGCTCCGCGCGCTCGCGTCCCGCCGCCGCCGTGCTCGGCGAGGTGCAGCGCCGCGTCGCCGACGGCCAGCCCGAGATTGTGATGACCGGCATCAGCGTCGGCGACTACCGCGACCCCGAGCAGGGCCTCGAGCTCGGCGAGCTGATGGTCGCCGCCGCGCAGGTCCCCGGCGTGCAGCGCGTGCGGCTCTCCTCCGTCGAGGTCATCCACGTCCGCGACACGCTCCTGCGCGCGCTCGCCGAGGAGCCCAAGGTCTGCCCCCACCTGCACGTGCCGATGCAGTCCGGCGACGACGACGTCCTCGCCGCGATGGGCCGCCACTACACCGCCGCGGAGTACCTCGACGCGATCCGCGCGCTGCGCGCCGCGGTGCCCGAGGTGAACGTCACCACCGACATCATCGTCGGCTTCCCCAACGAGGACGACGCCGCGTTTGCGCGCACGCTCGAGCTCGTGCGCGCCGCGGAGATCAGCCGCGTGCACGCCTTCTCCTACTCGCCCCGTCCGGGTACCGTCGCCGAGGGGCTCGGCGATCGCGTCGCGCCGCCCGAGAAGAAGCGCCGCTCGCGCGAGCTGCGCGGCCTCTCCGAAGTCCGCTCGCGCCAGCACCGCGCCCGCAAGCTCGGCGCCCGCGAGCGCGTGCTCGTCGACAAGGTCGCCGACACCCAGTGCTCCGGCTACACCGCCGACTACACCCGCTGCTATCTGCCCGCCGGTGCCGCCGCCGCGGGGCAGACCGTCGCCGTGCACGTGCACGAGCTGCACGCCGACGGCCTGCGTGTAACGCCCGTGTGAACAGCCGCGCGTCCGCGTTTGTGGATCGGGGCGCCCGCGCGCTCGTGCCCGGACCGCGGCTATGCTTGACAGCGCACGTGACCGTCGTCGAACAGCTCAAGCGCGACCTCACCACCGCCATGAAGGCGGGGGAGAAGGAGCGCGTCGGCGCCCTGCGCATGGTGCTCTCCGAGCTGCAGAAGGACGCCAAGGAAGGCGCCGGCGACGCATCGTCCCCGCAGGGGGAACTCGCCGTGCTGCGCCGCGAGCGTAAGCGGCGCCTGGAGGCCGCGCAATCCTACCGCGAGGCCGGCCGCGCCGAGCTCGCCGACTCCGAGGAGGCCGAGGCCGAGCTGATCTCTACCTACCTGCCCGCCGAGCTCTCCGACGCCGCGCTGCAGGAGATCGTGACCGGTGCTGTGCGCGAGAGCGGCGCCGAGTCGGTCAGAGACATGGGCCGCGCGATGAGCACCGCGATGGCCGCCGTCGACGGCCGCGCCGACGGCAAGCGCGTCTCGGCGTTGGTGCGGGCATCGCTCGCGGGATGAAGACGCAGATCGAGCTGCCCGGCGAAGTCGCCGCCGAGCTGGCGGGTAGCCAGGACGCCGTGCTGCGCGCGTTGGAGAGCCACCTCGAGTGCCGCGTGTTCCTGCGCGGAAATCTGCTCACGCTCGACGGCGCCGAGCCCGAGACACGCGCCGGCGAGCGCGTCGTGCACGAGCTCGCCGAGCTGATCACGCGCGGGCACGACATCGGGCCCGGCACGATCGCCGCGGTCACCGGCGCGCTCGACGCCCACGAGTCGCCCGCGCGCGTGCTCGAGGACGTCGTCTGGCGCCACCACTCCCTGCGCGTCGCGCCGAAGACCGTCAACCAGAAGCGCTACGTCGACAGCATCCGCGAGCGCACGATCACCTTCGGCGTCGGTCCCGCCGGGACCGGCAAGACGTTCCTCGCGGTCGCGATGGCCGCCGCGGCGCTCTCGCGCAACGAGGTAAACCGCATCATCCTCACGCGCCCCGCCGTCGAGGCCGGCGAGCGCCTCGGCTTCCTCCCCGGCGACCTCATGGCGAAGGTCGACCCCTACCTGCGCCCCCTCTTCGACGCCCTGCACGACATGCTCGACCCCGAGAAGGTCTCCCAGCACATCGAGCGCGGCGTGATCGAGATCGCGCCGCTCGCATTCATGCGCGGCCGCACGCTCAACGACTCCTTCGTGATCCTCGACGAGGCTCAGAACACCACGCCCGAGCAAATGAAGATGTTTCTCACCCGGCTCGGCTTCGGCTCGAAGATGGTCGTCACCGGCGACATCACCCAGGTCGACCTGCCGCGCGAGCAGCAGTCCGGCCTGATCGTCGTCGGCGACGTGCTCGACGCCGTCGAGGACATCGAGTTCGTGCGCTTCGGCGGCGAGGACGTCGTCCGCCACAAGCTCGTGCAGCGCATCGTCGAGGCCTACGACGTGCACACCCAGCGCGCCGCGCCCGACCGCGCGACGATCGCCCAGCGCCCCGCCAACCTCCGCCGCGCCTAGCCGGGCGATCGCGGTCGGCGGCGGAGCGCGAGCAGCAGCGATGGGTCCCGCGTCGATCGAGGTCGAGATCATCGTCGAGTCCGCACTCGACGCCGCATCGGTCGCGGGAGGCGCGGCGCCGGAGCGCGTGCCGCCCGCGGGCTTGCCCGCCGACGGGTTCGCGGCGGGCGCGCTGGATGAGGCGAAGGCTCGGCGTCTCTGCGCCTTGGCCGCCGCGAGCGCTGGTGTGCGCGACGGTCACGTGGCGATCGTGTTCGTCGATGCCGCGCGGATCGCGGCGCTGAACAGCGAGCACCGCGACAGGCCGCAGCCGACCGACGTGCTGTCGTTCCCGATCGACGAAGCCGCCCCACTGCACGGCGTGCCCCGCGAGCTCGGCGACGTCGTGATCTGCCCCGCGCACACGCGCGACCTCTACGAGGCGGTCCTCCACGGCGTCCTGCACCTGCTCGGCATGGACCACGAGCGCGACGCCGGCGAGATGCTCGCGCTGCAGGCCGAGCTGCTGCGCTGGGAGACGCTGTGAGCGGCGAGATCGGGAGCGACGACGTCGCGCCGGGCGGCGCCGGGAGCCTTGGCGCCGGCATGGACCGCGCCGAGACGCGCGCGGGCTTCGTCGCGCTCGCGGGGCGCCCCAACGTCGGCAAGTCGACGCTCGTCAACGCGATGGTCGGGAGCAAGGTCGCGATCGTCTCCGACCGCCCCCAGACCACGCGCCGCGCGATCCGCGGCGTGATCACCGACGGGGATCGCCAGCTTGTCGTGGTCGACCTGCCGGGCGTGCAGCGCCCGCGCGACACGCTGACCGCGCGCATGGCGGGGCGCGTGCGCGAGGAGCTCGCGGGCGCCGACGCGGCGCTGCTCGTCCTCAACGGCGAGCAGGGCGTCGGCCCGGGCGACCGCTTCATCGCACGCGTCCTCGCCGAGGCCGGAACGCCGGTCGCGATCGCGCTCAACAAGATCGACCGTCTCGACCGCGCGCAGACGCTGATCGCGCTCGAACAGGCCGCCGCGCTGGGGCTCGACGGTGAGGTGTTCCCGATCTCCGCGCGCACCGGCGCCGGCGTGCAGGCGCTGCTCGCGCACCTCGGCGCGCGGCTGCCCGCGGGCCCGTTCCTGTTCGACGCGCGCGAGCGCTCCGACCAGCCGCGCGAGTTGCTGCTCGCCGAGCTGATCCGCGAGGCCGCGATCCGGCGCACCCGCGAGGAGCTGCCGCACGCGCTCGAGGTCGTGATCGAGGAGCTCGAGCGCCCCCGCGCAGATCTGGTGCGCGTACGCGCGCTGCTCTGGGTCGAGACCGCTTCGCAGAAGGGGATCGTCGTCGGCGCCCAGGGCCGCATGGTCAAGGCGATCGGCAGCGCCGCGCGGCGCGAGCTCGAGCGCGAGCTCGGCAGCCAGGTCCACCTCGACCTCTCGGTGCGCGTGCGCCGCGACTGGCGCGCGGACGAGGGGCTGCTGGATCGCCTCGGACTCACGTAAGCCTCGTTTCCTGTACCGTCTGGCACAGCCACAGGGGGGACCTGTAGTCAAGCGTAAAGAGGAGTGGGCGGGGAGGCGCGAGCGATGTCCGCGAAGATTGCTGTCCTGGGGTTGGTGATCGAGGAGCCCGGCCCGCCGCATCGCCTCACGGCGAAGCTGCGCCAGCGCCTCGCGTCCGCGGAGTTCGTCGACTCCAACGTCTACTCCGCGCTCGCGCGCCTGGAGCGCGACGGGCTGGTGCGCGCGGTCGAGGAGGATGCGCTGGCAGCGCCTGTCGCGAACCTATCGATGGTCGCGGCGCCCGACGCAGTCCGCAGGGTCCCCGCGAGGCGCACGCCCGGCGCGCGCGCGGACTCGCGCGTGTTCGAGGCGACACCCGCCGGCGTGCGCCACTTCGAGCAGTGGCTGCTCGGCTCATCCTCGGCGCCGCCGCTGCGCGACGAGCTGCACATGAAGGTGGCGCTCTGCCAGCCGCATAACCTGCCGCGCCTGATCGAGCTCGTTTACGGTCAGGAGCTGCTGTGCCTCGCGCGCGTGCAGGCGCTCAGACGTTCCTTCGAGCAGCTCCGCCAGCCCTCGCCGGAGCGGTGGTCTGGGCTCGTGCTCGTGCACGTTCGCGACGCCGAGCTCACCTTCTGGGATGCCCGGCTGACCTGGCTGCAGGGGGTCCGCGAGTCGCTGGAGCGGATGCACACCTCCTACGCGGGAGCCAGTCGCCGATACTCTGAAGCCTGACCATGGGCCCGCTGCTCGCGCTCACAGCAGTCAGCAAGAGCTACTGGCGCGGAGATTCCGAAGTCAGGGTGCTCGCGGACGTCTCGCTGACGGTGGAGCCCGGCGAATTCGTCGCGGTGTGGGGCACGCGCGGTGCGGGCAAGACGACGCTGCTGAAGCTCTCCGCGCGTCTGGAGCGCCCCGATCGCGGCACGATCCGCTTCGACGGCGTCGATCTGGCGCGCCTCTCGGAGGCTCAGCACGCGCGGCTGATGCTCGAGCGGATCGGCTGGGTCCGGCGCACCGGCCCACGCACCGACCTGCGGATGCTCGACTATGTCGCGCTGCCGCTGCTGGCCGAGCATGGCCGGCGCGAGGCCTACGCGCGCGCAAGCGAGGCGATGGAGCGGGTGGGCGTCGCGCCGCACGCGCGCCAACGCTGGGCGAGCCTCTGCGACGGCGAGCGCGCGCTGGTCGGGATCGCGCACGGGATCGCGCGCGCGCCGCGGCTGCTGCTCGTGGACGATCCGACCGCGAATCTCGACGTGCTCGAGCGCGAGCGCGTAACCGAGCTCCTGCGCTCGCTCGCCGACGAGCAGGAGGTCGCGGTACTGATGACCGTTCCCGACATGCCCGCCGCGATGCACGCCCACCAGATCGCCTCGCTCGGCGCGGGCCGGCTCGCAACGGCGCCCGAGCCGCCGCTGCCGCGCGCCGAGCCCGCGAAGGTGATAAGCCTGCGCGCCAGGCAGCAGTCCTGCTGATGCTCGAGCTGCGCGAGCTGGTCAAGCACTACAGCGTCGGCGAAGAGGAGACGGTCAAGGCGGTCGACGGCATCTCGATGTCGGTCGCCACGGGTGAGCTGGTCGCGCTGTACGGGCCGAGCGGCTCGGGTAAGACAACGCTGTTGATGTTGATCGCCGCGCTACTGCGCCCCGACCGCGGGCAGGTTCTCGTCGACGGCAGGGACATCTCCGCGCTCTCCGAGCAGGACGGCGCTCGCTATCGACTGCGAGAGCTCGGCTTCGTGCGCCAATCGCTGAACCTGATACCGGGTGTCAGCGCTCTGGACAACGCGGCGCTGAAGCTGCTCGGGACCGACATCGGCGCGCGCGAGGCGCACCGCCGCGTATCGCCGCTATTGGAGCAGCTTGGGCTCGGCAAGCGCCTGCGCCACCGCCCCGACCAGCTGTCGATGGGCGAGCGTCAACGCGTGATGATCGCGCGCGCGCTCTCGACCGAGCCCCAGCTGATGCTCGCCGACGAGCCCACCGGCAGCCTCGACTCGCGGCGCAGCCGCGAGGTGCTCGAGCTGCTGACCGGCATCTGCCGGGAGCGCGCTGTCGCGGTGCTGCTCGTGACCCACGATCCGCAGGCCGCCGCCTTCGCCGACCGCGTGCACGAACTGCACGACGGTCGCCTCGTGGCATACGCGTCCGATTCGCTCGCCACAGCCACGGATGCCCGCTAGTCGCGACGGGCTGCCGCGGCGATGAGGCTGCGCAACATCATGCTGCTCTACCGCGCGCGGCTGCGCCCGCGCGCGGTCCAGGAGCTGTTCGCGATCATCGGCATCGCCGTCGGTGTCGCGCTCCTGTTCGCCTCGCAGATCGCGAGCACGAGTCTCGGCGGCTCCGTGCCGCAGCTCGTGGAACGCGTGGTCGGGGACATGCGCCTGCAACTCGTCGCGCGCGGCGCGGACGGCTTTGAAGAACGCCTGCTCGGCGACGTGCAGCGCATGCGCGGCGTGCGCTCGGCCGTGCCCGTGCTCGAAGCGAGCGCCGACGTGATCGGTCCACGCGGACGGCGCAGCGTGCTCCTGCTCAGCACCAATCCCCGGCTCGCGCATCTCGGCGGACCGCTGCTGCGCCGCTTCACCGCGGCCGAGCTCGCCCAGCAGCAGGCCTTCGCGCTACCGCTGCCGATCGCCCAAGCGATCGGGCTCTCCTCGCTGGAGGCGGCCGAAATTCAGGTCGGCGCCCATCTCGCGCCGAGCTTCCTCGGCGCGGTGCTGCTCGAAAGCGACATCGGCGGGCTGATCAACAGCTCCGTTGCGATCGCGCCGCTTGCCTACGCGCAGCGGCTGGCGGACATGCCCGGACGCATCACCAGCATCCTCGTCGACCCCGACGCGGGGCACGAACGTGAAGTGCGGACTGGTCTGACGCAGCTGGCGGCGGGGCGCCTCACGGTGCGCCCCGCCGACGCGCAGGCGAGCATCTTTCGCAACGCCGCGCAGCCGGCGACGCAGTCCGCGGTGCTGTTCTCCACGATCAGCGCGCTTGTCGGCTTCCTGTTCGCGTTCACCGCGATGCTGCTGACGGCGCCCCAGCGCCGCGCCCTGGTGGAGGATCTGCGGCTCGACGGCTACGCGCGCCACATGATCGTGCAGGTGCTGCTGTTCGACGCGCTCGTGCTCGGCGTGGTCGCATCGCTGCTCGGCCTCGCACTCGGCGACCTGCTGTCGCTGCTGCTGTTTCGTCCCGACCCCGGCTACCTCGCCTACGCCTTCACGATCAGCACCCAGCGAATCGTGACCTGGCGCAGCGTCTCGGTCGCGCTCGGCGTGGGGCTGGCGACGGCGGTCATCGGGGTCCTGCTGCCGGTGCGCGCCGAGATCTGCTCGAGCCTCACGCCCCGGACCAGAGGAATGCGCTGGCGCCATCGCGCAGCCGCGGCGATGGCGCTCGGCGGCCTCGGCTGCCTCGCGCTCACCACCGCGATCTTGATCCTCGCTCCAAAGCACGCGATCATGGGGGTCGTCGCGCTGCTCGCCGCGACGCTGCTGCTGCTGCCGGTGCTCGTGCAGTGGGTGCTGCTGGGATTCGCGGCCCTGCAGGGAGTGCTCCGCGGCGCGGCATCGCACATTGCCGTCGTCGAGTTGCAGTCGCGTGCGAATCGCGCGCGCTCGCAGGCGATCGCGGCAACCGGCGCGATCGCCGTGTTCGGGAGCGTCGCGATGGCGGGAGCTGCCGCGAACCTCGAACACGGCCTGAACGAGACCTCGCTCAGCATCGACGCAAACGCCGCCGTCTGGGTCAGCCCCGGCGGGTCCTTCGACCCGTTCGAGACGACGCCGTTCACCGATCGCAGCTCGCGCGCCCTCGCTCGCATTCCCGGCGTCACCGCGGTCCGCCTGTATCGAGGCGCCTTCCTGGACTGGGGTGAGCGGCGCATATGGGTTCTGGGCCCGCCGCGCAGCGACGCCAGCATGATCCCTCGCGGCGGGCTCGTAAGCGGCGATCTCGCGCGCGCCGAAGCGCACCTGCGCGAAGGCGGGTGGATCGTCATCTCCCAGGCGCTCGCCGCCGAACACGATCTGCGGATCGGCGGGCGCTTCACCTTGCCCTCGCCGCAGCCGACGCAGTTTCGCGTCGCCGCGCTCAGCGCCAACTTCGGTTGGCCCTCAGGCGCGATGGTGATCAACGCCGGGGACTATCGACGTGCGTGGGATAGCAATGAGCCAAGCGCCTACCAGCTCGAGATCGCGCCCGGCGTATCCGCCGCCGCCGTCCGCGAGCGGGCGCTTGCAGCGGTCGGTCCCCGCAGCGGCCTGGACGTGGAAACCTTCGCCCAGCGTCGCGGGCGCTACCACGCCTCGACACACCAGTCGCTTGCTCGGCTGATGCAGATCAGGCTACTCGTCGTGATCGCCGCGGTGCTCGCGATGGCCGCCGCGATGGGAGCGATGATCTGGCAGCGACGGCCACGACTGGCCGACATGAAGGTCGACGGCTTCCGCCGGGACGTTCTCTGGCGTGCACTGCTGATCGAGACCGCGCTGCTGCTGGGAGCGGGCTGCTCGATCGGGGCGGCGTCCGGGATCTATGGGCAGGTACTCCTGAGCCACGCACTCGCGCACGTCACGAGCTTCCCTGTCGTCTTCTCGATCGGGGCCGGCGTCGCGGTCGCCAGCTTTCTGCTCGTGACCGCGGTCGCAGTCACGATCGTTGCGGTCCCCGGCTATCTCGCCGCGCGCGTGCGCCCTTCGATCATCCTCCAGGACTGACAGCAACACACTCGCGGCGCAAAGCTAAACAAACCTCATCAGACCGACCGGTGCCGTCCCTAGGCTGCAACGGGGAGTCTGATTTCTGGAGGGAATCCAAACCCAAGCCCTCTCTCTCCCAGGCAGCTCTGGGCACTCCTCGCTGCGGTCGCGCGCGAGCTCTCGTGGGGGCTGCCGGGGGTCGCGCGCGAGGTCCGTGCGTGGAAGCGCAGGGCCCGCGCGATCCCCGCTCGCCGGCTGCGCGCGGACGCGCTCGACGCGCTCGCGCGCAAGCGCACGCATATCGACGGCGCGGCGCTTTTCTCGATCCTGCCCGCCCGCCGCGACGCGCGCCTGCTGAGGCTGCTCGTGGCGTACGAGATCATGGCCGACTTCCTCGACAGCTTCAGCGAGGGCGAGGCCAAGCTCGGCCGCGGCGCCGGCGTCGCGATCGCCGCGGCGCTGACGGACGCGGTCGACCCGGCCGCGGCGCTCTCCGCGCAGTACCGCCCAGCCCGTGACGATGGCGGGTACCTACCGGCGCTCGTGCGCGAGTGTCGCGAGAGCTGCGCGTCGCTGCCCTGCTACGAGCGGGTTCGCCCACTCTTGATCCGCGCCGCGCGCCTGACCGACGTGCTCGCCCTCAACCACGAGCCCATGCCGCGCGTTCGCGACGCGGCGCTGATGCGGTGGGCCGCGCGCGAGCTGCCCGGCGAGCACGAGCTGCTGTGGTTCGAGGCCAGCGCCGCGGCCAGCGGCTGGCTCACGGTCCTGGCGCTGCTCGCGCTGGCCGCCGAAGCGCGCTGCGAGGCCTCCCAGGTGAGCGCGACCTACGCCGCCTACCTGCCGTGGGCATCGCTCGTCGGGACGATGCTCGACAGCTATGTGGACTCGACCGAGGACGCCCGCAACGACGACCACAGCTACATCGCGCACTACCAGAGTCGCGCCGTCGCGGTGCAGCGCACGCGCTGGGCAATCACCCGCGCGACGCGCGCGACACGGGACCTCGCGGGAGGCGAGCGGCATGCGGTGATCGTGGCGTGCATGGTCGCGATGTACTCATCCAAGGACAGCGCCTGCGCTCCCGAGATGCGCGCCGGCACCCGCAGCCTCGTGCTCGCCGGCGGCTCGCTCACGAAGCTGATGCTGCCCGTGCTGCGCCTCTGGCGCACGCTCTACGCGCTGCGCGCGGCGTAAGGGCCGATCCCTGTCGCCCTCAGACGCCGAGCAGCGGGACGATCTGACTATTTTCACCTGTGTGTTGCTTTCGCCAAGGGCGCGGGGCATGCTGCACGAGCAATGCAGGATCAGATCGCGAGTGGCCGATGAGGGGACTGGCCAAAGAGCCGGGCTCCGCGGAAGATGAGCCGCGGGAGCGCAGCGGGCGCTATTCGTCCTCGCTGCGCGCCGGCCTCGCGATTCTGAACTGCTTCAGCGCCGAGCAGCCCGTGCTCGGCATCGCGAACCTCGCGCAAGAGCTCAGCATGAGCCGCTCGACGACGCACCGCTACGCCTCGACGCTCGTCGCGCTCGGCTATCTCGAGCAGGATCAGGCGCGGCGCTATCGCCTCGCGCCGCGCGTCGTCGACGTCGGCATGTCGGTGCTCGACTCGATGGCGCTGCGCGGCAAGGCGCGCGAGCACCTGCTCGAGCTGCGCGAGCAGACCGGACGCACGGTCTCGCTGGCGGTGCTCGACGGCGTGGAGGTCCGCTACGTCGACCGCCTGCACGGGTGGCGGCGCGGCCAATACGCGGTCGACCTCAATCTCGGCGTTGGCGCGCGGTTGCCGATCAATTGCAGCGCGATGGGCAAGGCGATCCTGGCGCATCTGCCCGAGGACGAGCGCGAGCGACTCGTCGCTGGGCTCGAGCTCGCCCGCCTCGGGCCGAACAGCATCACCAGCAAACGCGCGTTGCGGGCGGAGCTAGAGCAGGTGCGCGAGGACGGCCTGGCGGTCGGCGACGAAGAGCTCGCGCCCGGTGTGCGCACACTCGCCGCGCCCGTGTTCGGCCCGGACGGCGAGGTGCTCGCGGCGATCGGGATGCCGGTTCCCGCCGACGCGTTCACGCGCGAGGAGCTGCACGAAGTGCTCGGGCCGCCGCTGCGCGCCGCAGCCAAGCGCCTCTCCGCCGCGTTGCGCGCCTGAGCGCTAAAGCGTGCGCTCCAGGCGATCCGCGATCCGCTGCACGGCCGCGAGGTCCAACTCGGCCTGGAAGCTGAAGGGGACGGTGAGGACCGCGACGCCCCGACGTCGCAGGCGGGCGATTTGGCCCTGTTGGGCACGGGCGCGCTCGTGTACCGCATGCGCCGCGCGAGTCGCCGCGGCGGTGACGAGGCCGGCTTTGCCGCGCCTTGCGCTCGAGGCGGCGATGCGGCGCAGCTCCGCGCCCTCGAAGCGGCGCGGTAGGGACCCGTTGATCACCACCGCATCCAGCTCGCGACCAAGCTCGCTGCGCAGGCTCTCCTGCAGCTCGATCGTCTCGGCGGTGGCCATCTCCGTCGCGTGCGCCACACCTAGATACGCCGATCGCGAGGGATCCTCGAACAGTTCCCGCACCTGCCGCGCCTGGCGCGCGATCGGTCCGACGCGCGCGATCGCCGAGAACAGCTGCGGCGAGCGCAGCAGCGCGAGCGCGTGCCCGGTCGCGGGCGCGTCGAGCACGACGAGGTCGTAGTCCCCGCGTGAGCTGTACTCGAAGGATGCCGCGGCGTGTGAGCGCTCGGCGGTTGCGGCACCCGCTCCGTTGGTTTGCCTCGGCGCGCGCCGCTCCTCCGGCCGGCGGCCCTGGGCGAGCTCCCAGATCTTGACCATGCTGAGCATCTCACGGGCGCCCGGGGCCGCCGCGATCAGGTACTGAAAGCTCGCGCTCGAGGTCAGCACCCGCGCCGGCACGCGGCCGCCGAGCGCCCGCAGCCACTCCGCGAGAACCCGGTCGCGGTCGATCGACAGCCCCCACAGGTGTGCGGCGAGCTGCGTCTCCACGCCGTGCTCGGGCGCCTGCGGATCGTCGAGCAGCGCCGCCAGGCGACCGGCGGCGCCGGCGTCGGAGTCGGCGCCGCTCAGCTCGACCACGATCGTGCGCAGCCCGCGACGCGCCGCCAGCAGGCCGAGCGCGGCGGCGAGCGTCGTCTTGCCGACTCCGCCCTTGCCGGTGACCACGATCAGCCTGCGCTCCAGCACCGATGGCATCGCTCCATGATGACGGGCGGCACGATCCTCTCGGGAGCGCCACCTACAATTCGGCGGATGAGCGCTTCCCCCGCCGACGCGATCGACGCGCAGCTCGTCTTCGACGAGCGCGGCCTCGCGCCGTGCGTAGTCCAGGACTGGCACAGCGGCGAGGTGCTGACGCTCGCCTATATCAACGCGGAGGCACTCGCGCGAACGCGTGCGACCGGGGAGCTGCACCTCTGGAGCCGCTCGCGCGGCGAGCTCTGGCACAAGGGGGCGACCAGCGGCAACACGCAAGCGGTGCGCGCGCTGCGCCTGGACTGCGACGGCGACGCGCTGCTGGCGCTCGTCGAGCCGGCGGGACCGGCCTGTCACACCGGCGAGCGCACGTGCTTTCACCGCGGTGAGCTCGCGCCGCCCGCGCCGCACGAGACGCTGCCGGGACTGCAGCGCACGCTCGCCCAGCGTGCCCGCGAGCGACCCGCGGGTTCCTACACCGTCACCCTGCTCGACGATCCGCCGCTGATCGGCGCGAAGGTCATGGAGGAGGCCGAGGAGGTCGCGCGCGCCGCACGCGAGGAGTCCGACGAGCGCGTGGATGAAGAGGCCGCCGACGTGCTCTACCACCTGCTCGTGCTGCTAAACAGTCGCGGACGCGCCCTCGCCGACGCCGAGCGCGTGCTCGATGCCCGTCGCCGCTGAACCCGGCGCCCGCGCGGAGGTGACGGGGCTCGCGCTGCAGCCGACGCTCGAGCGCGCGCGTGAGCTCGCCACGCAGAGCGCGCCGGGCGGCGGCACGTACAACCTGCTGCCGCTGCGCCACAGCTTCATCGACGACTGCGAGACACCGGTCTCGGCGTTCCTCAAGCTGCGCGCGCTCGCTCCCGAGGCGCCGGCGTTCCTGCTCGAGTCCGCCGACCAGGGCCAGCGCGTCGGGCGCTGGTCGTTCATCGGCTTTCGCCCGCGCTCTGTGCTGCGCTGGTCGCTCGGCGACGGCCGAGACCCCTATGCGCTCGCGGCCGAGCAGGTGGGACGCTTTCGGCAGGCTCCAATGGAGGACGCACCGCCCTTCGCGGGGGGCGCCGTCGGCTTCTTCGGCTACGACCTCGTGCGCACCGTCGAGCCGCTCGGCGCGCCCAACCCCGACCCGCTCGGGCTCCCCGACATGGCGCTGATGCTCTCCGATGCGCTTGTCATCTTCGACCACCTCAAGCACACCCTCACGCTGCTCGTCAACGCCGACCTGCAGGCCGAGCCCGATGTCGACCGCGCCTACGCCGCCGCGGCCGCGACGATCGCCGAGATCCGCGAGGCGCTCGCCGGCCCCGTGCCGCGCAGCGAGTCCCCGCGCGGTGGTGGGGAGCAGTCGTCTGCGGGCAACCCGATCGGACGCGCGATGCCGGAGTTCGAGTCGAACATGCCGCGCGCGCAGTTCGAGGCGATGGTCGCGCGCATCGTGCGCTACATCCACGCCGGCGACGCCTTCCAGGTCGTGCCCTCCCAGCGCTGGTCCGCGCCGGTGCCCGTGCAGGCGTTCTCGATCTACCGCGGGCTGCGCGCCGTGAATCCCAGCCCCTACATGTACTTCCTCGATTTTGGCGACTTCCAGGTCGCGGGCGCCAGCCCCGAGCCGCTGCTGACCGTGAGCGCCGCCGGCGCGCACCCCGGCGAGGGCGCGCGCGTCACCACGCGCCCGATCGCCGGCACCCGCCCGCGCGGCGCCGACGCGCGCGAGGACGAACGCATCGCGCGCGAGCTGCTCGAGGACCCCAAGGAGTGCGCCGAGCACGTGATGCTCGTCGACCTCGGCCGCAACGATCTCGGGCGCGTCTGTGAGGCCGGCAGCGTCGAGGTCGAGACCTTCATGGCCGTCGAGACCTACTCGCACGTCATGCACATCGTCTCCTCCGTCGCCGGCGTCCTGCGCGCCGACGTCACGCCGATGGACGCCCTGCGTTCGGTGCTGCCCGCCGGCACCCTCTCCGGCGCGCCCAAGGTCCGCGCGATGCAGATCATCGACGAGCTCGAGCCGATCAAGCGTGGCGGCTACGGCGGCGCGATCGGCTACCTCTCCTACAGCGGCGAGCTCGACACCGCCATCCACATCCGTACCGTCGTCGTCAAGGACGGCGTCGCGCACATCCAGGCCGGCGGCGGCACCGTCGCCGACGCCCAGCCCGAGTACGAGTACGAGGAGTCCCGCGCGAAGTCCCGCGCGGTGCTGGGGGCGATCGAGCTCGCTATCGGCCAGCCCGACTGGCCCTAAAGTCTGAGTGCCATGCGCGTGCTGATGATCGACAACTACGACTCCTTCACGTACAACCTCGTGCAGTACCTCGGCGAGCTCGGCGCGGACGTGCATACCGTGCGCAACGACCGCGCGAGCGTCGAGGAGCTGCTCGCGGGCGGCTACGAGCGCTGCGTGGTCTCGCCCGGGCCCTGCACCCCCGATACGGCCGGGATCACGCTCGAGGTTGTCCGGCGTATGCCCGAAGCCGGGATCCCCACGCTCGGCGTCTGCCTCGGCCACCAGGCGCTCGCGCAGGCATTCGGGGGCCGCGTCACGCTGCACCCCCCCGTGCACGGCAAGGCGACCACGATCGAGCACGACGGGCGCACGATCTTCGCCGGCCTCAGCTCACCTCTGAAGGTCGGTCGCTACCACTCGCTCGTCGTCGAGCCCGACCTGCCCGACTGCCTGGAAGCGTCGGCCAGCGGCGACGGCGTCCTGATGGGCCTGCGCCACCGCGAGCTGCCCGCCGAGGGCGTGCAGTTCCATCCCGAGTCCGTGCTCACAGACGAGGGCAAGTCGCTGCTCGCCAACTTCCTCGGCGGCTCGCGGCCGGGCGGCGTCGGGGCGCGCGCGTAGATGCCAAACCCCGTCCTCACCCGCGCGATCGACGCGCTCGCCTCGCGCGAGGATCTCAGCGAGCGGCAGACCGCGGATGTGCTCGCGGAGATCATGCACGGCGACGTCTCCGAGATCCAGATCGCCGGCTTCCTGATTGCGCTGCGCACCAAGGGCGAGACCGAGCAGGAGCTCGCCGGGCTCGCGCGCACGATGCGCGAGCTCGCCGCCCACGTGGCGACCACGCGCGAGGACCTGCTCGACACCGCCGGCACCGGCGGCGGCCGACGCACCTTCAACGTCTCCACGACCGCCGCCCTGATCGCAGCGGGCGCGGGCTGCGCCGTCGCCAAGCACGGCAACCGCTCCGCGACCGGACCGTCGGGCTCGGCCGACCTGCTGGAGGCGCTCGGCGCCCGCATCGACCTCGCGCCCGACGGCGTCGCGCGCTGCATCGAGGAGGCCGGCTTCGGCTTCATGTTCGCCCCCGCCCACCACCGCGCCACGAGGTTCGTCATACCCGTCCGCCACGAGCTCGCCGTGCGCACGATCTTCAACCTGCTCGGCCCGCTCACCAACCCCGCCGGCGCCACACGCCAGTTGATCGGTGTTTCCGATGCGCGCTTCCTCGATACCGTCGCGGGCGCGCTCGTGCGCCTCGGCGCGCAGCGCGCGCTGGTCGTCAGCGGCGAAGACGGTCTCGACGAGGTCTCGATCGCGGGCGCCACCCACGTCGTCGAAGTCACGGGCGAGAGCGTCCGCCGCTACACGCTCATGCCCGAGGACGTCGGGCTCACCAGCGCACGCGACACCAGCGAGGACCCCGCGCTCGTCGGTGGCGAGCCGCAGCGCAACGCCGAGATCACGCGCGCGATCCTCGCGGGCGAGCTCGTCGGGTCCGCCGCCGACCTCGCGCTGATCAACGCCGGCGCCGCGATCTACGCGGCCGGCGTTGCGGACACGCTGGCCGACGGCGTGCAGGGCGCACGCGCCGCGATCGCCACCGGCGCTGCTGTGCGCGCGCTCGAGGGCTACGTCCAGGCGAGCCTCCGCCACGCGCCCGCGCCACGCGAGGCCGTCTCTTGAGCGGGTCCTCGGGCGCCGACGGGGAGCGACGCGCCGGTGGGCAGCGACGGGTCGAGACGGGCCCCACGCGTCGGGCCGCGGCGAGCGCGGATGCGGGCACGGTGCTCGACCGGATCCTCGCGAGCACCCGCGCCGAGCTGAGCGCGCGCAAGCGGACGGTGCCTCTGCCGCAACTCGAGGCTCGCCTCGCCGAGGAGCCCCGCGGTCCCTTCGCGCGCGAGCGGCGCTTCTCCGGCGCCCTGACACGCCCCGGGATCGCGGTCATCGCCGAGTTCAAGCGCCACTCGCCCTCGGCCGGCGCGCTGCGCGACGCGCCCGACGTGCGCGAGTTGGCCCGCGCCTACGAGCGTGGCGGCGCGAGCGCGATCTCGGTGCTGACCGAGGGCCCGCACTTCGAGGGCTCGCTCGCGGACCTGCGCGCCGCGCGCGCCGCGTGCGACCTGCCGCTGCTGCGCAAGGACTTCATCGTCGACCCTTACCAGCTCTACGAGGCGCTGCTCGCGGGCGCCGACGCGGTGCTGCTGATCGTCGCCGCGCTCGAGCAGGCCACGCTCGTCGCGCTGCACGCCGAGGCCCGCGCGCTACACCTCGACGTGCTCGTCGAGGCGCACGACCGCGCCGAGCTGCACCGCGCGCTCGAGCTCGGAGCCGATCTGATCGGCATCAACAACCGCGACCTGCGCGACTTCTCGGTCGACGTGCGCCGCACGCTGGACCTGATGAGCGAGATCCCGCCCCACGTGGCCGTCGTGTCGGAGTCGGGGATCGCGAGCGCGGCGCAGCTGCGCGAGCTGCACGAGCACGGGGTGTGCGCGGTGCTCGTCGGCGAGACGCTGATGCGCGCCGCGGACCCCGCGGCCGCGCTGCGCGCGCTGCGCGGCGAGCCGACCGAAGCACCCCCGAGCGGGTCAGCCGCAAGCTTTAACGACGCCGAGGGAAGGCTTTAGATCGCCTTGATCGCGACCGATCATCATGTGAGCCAATGAGACGTGCGTTTGCCATTCCGTTCCTATCGGCCCTCGTCGGAGGCGGCGTCGTCGTCGCGGTGATCGCCGCGCTCGGCGGACTCGGTGCTTCGCAGAAGACGGTCACCGAGATTCAGCAGGCTCCCCTTTCGCCTGCCGCCGCCTCCGCGTCCTCCGGTGGGAAGAGCGCGACCTCCAGCGGGCCGAGCGCGCACGAAATCTACGAACGCACGGCGCCGGGCGTGGTCTATGTCACCTCGAACATCGTCAAGCAGGCCGAATCGCCGTTCGGCTTCGGCGAAACGCAGCAACAGGGCACCGCTACCGGCTCGGGCTTCGTGATCAACTCCAAAGGCACGATCCTCACGAACTGGCACGTGGTCGAGAACGCGGTCAAGGTGACGGTCAGCTTCGAACACTCCAAGACCGTCGAAGCAAAGGTGATCGGCAAGGATCCCTCCAACGATCTTGCCGTGCTGAGCGTACCGACCGAAGGCATCACGCTGCACCCGCTCACGCTCGGGGACTCCTCGCACGTGCAGGTCGGCGAACCGGTGCTCGCGATCGGCAACCCCTTCGGTCTCAGTCGCACGCTGACGACCGGCATCATCTCCGCGCTGCAGCGCAAGATCACCGCGCCCAACGGCTTCGAAATCGACAACATCCTGCAGACCGACGCGCCGATCAACCCCGGCAACTCCGGAGGCCCGCTGCTCAACGCGGCCGGCGAAGTGATCGGCATCAACTCGCAGATCGAGACCGGCGGTGGCGGCAGCGATGGCAATGTGGGCATCGGCTTCGCGGTGCCGATCAACACCGCCAAGGCGGAGCTGCCCGAACTCGAGAAGGGCGCGAACATCCGCGGCGCCTACCTCGGCGTCAGCACGCTCACGATCGACCCCTCGCTTTCGAGTCTGAACCTGCCGGTCAAAGCGGGCGCGCTGGTCGAGAAGGTCGAAGCGGGCACGGCGGCCGCGAAGGCGGGCATCCACGCGGGCAACATCGAAGCGAAGATCGGTGGCAGCGAAGTCGACGTCGGCGGGGACATCATCGTCGGAGTCGACGGCAAAGCCGTCAAGAGCTCTGAAGAACTCGCTCAGGTGATCGGCGTGAAGAAGCCAGGGGACACCGTCTCGATCGAACTGCTGCGCGCCTCCGGCAGCGGCGGTTACACCAAGAAGACGGTCATCGCCACGCTCGGGCAGCGGCCCAACTCCGTGCCCAACCCGAACACGCCGGAATAGCTAACGTGGGGGCATGGAGCCCCTTGTGAAGGTCAAGGTCTGCGGTGTCACGCGCCTGGAGGACGCGGAGCTCGCGGTCGAGCTGGGCGCGTGGGCGGTGGGCATGGTCTTCTATGCGCGCAGCCCGCGGCGCTGCTCACACGAGGAGGCGCTGCGCATCACGCGCGCGCTGCGCCGCCGCGTGGAGCTGTGCGGGGTATTCGTCAACGCACCGCTGGACGAGGTGGTCGAGACCGCCGACGAGCTGGGCCTGACGCTGCTGCAACTGCACGGTGACGAGGGCCCGGCGTACTGCGCGGAGGCGGCTCACCGCACGGGAGCGCGCGCGATCAAGGCGGTGCAGGTCTCCTCGGTCGGGGAGGTGCGCGACGTGGAGCGCTTCCACGTCGACTACCACTTGCTCGACGCGCGCGCGTCCACGCCCGGCCGCGAGGGGCTGCGCGGGGGAACGGGCGAGTCCTTCGACTGGTCGCTACTCGCGGCGCGGCGCTCGACGGTGCCGCTGATCCTCAGCGGCGGCCTGCGCGCGGAGAACGTCACCGAGGCGATCGCGGCGGCCTCGCGACAGGGCCCGCGGGCGGTGCCGTTCGCGGTGGACACCGCCAGCGGAACCGAGGCGGCGCCGGGGCACAAGGACCCTGAGTTGCTGCGCGGATTCTTCGCGGAGTTGGCGCGCGCGGAGGTCGAGAGCGCCGGGGTGGGCTCGCCGGCATGAGCACCGCCGAGCGAGACGTGAGCGGCGCGGCGGGCGCGGTCGAGCACCGCTTCGGCCCCTACGGCGGGCAGTACGTCCCGGAGACGCTGATGCCCGCGCTCGCGGAGCTCGAGCGGGCGTGGCTGGCGGCGCGCGCCGACCCCGCGTACCGCGCGGAGCTCGATGGGCTGCTGCGCGACTTCGCGGGGCGTCCGACGCCGCTGTATCGCGCGCGGCGGCTCTCCGAGCGCGCGGGCCGCGCGATCTACCTCAAGCGCGAGGACCTCAACCACACTGGCTCGCACAAGCTCAACAACGCGCTCGGGCAGGCGCTGCTGGCGCGGCGCATGGGCAAGCGGCGCGTGATCGCCGAGACCGGTGCGGGCCAGCACGGCGTGGCCACCGCGACGGTCTGCGCGCTGCTCGGTCTGGAGTGCGTGATCTACATGGGCGCGGAGGACACGCGCCGCCAGCGCCCCAACGTGCAGCGGATGGAATTGCTCGGCGCGACGGTGCGCCCGGTCGAGATCGGCGCGCGCACGCTCAAGGAGGCGACCTCGGCGGCGATCCGCGACTGGGTGAGCAATGTCGCGGACACGCACTACGTGATCGGCTCGGTCGTCGGGCCGGCGCCCTACCCGGCGCTCGTGCGCGACCTGCAGCGCGTGATCGGCGACGAGGCGCGCGCGCAGATCCTCGAGCGCGAGGGGCGCCTGCCGGGGCGCGTGATCGCGTGCGTCGGCGGCGGCTCAAACGCGCTCGGCATCTTCACCGCGTTCCTGGAGGACGCGGAGGTCGAGCTAGTCGGTGTGGAGGCCGGGGGGGAGGGCATCGAGACGCCGCGCCACGGTGCGCCGCTGACGGCCGGTGGGCGCGCGGGGGTGCTGCACGGCGCGCGCTCGGCGGTGATGCAGGACGAGGAGGGCCAGATCATCGAGGCGCATTCGATCTCGGCCGGCCTTGACTATCCCGGGACGGGCCCCCAGCACGCGCACCTGCGCGACAGCGGCCGCGCGCGCTACGTCGCCGTGACCGACCGCGAAGCACTCGCGGCCTTCCGCGAGGTCACGCGCCTGGAGGGCATCATTCCAGCCCTGGAGACCGCGCACGCGTTGGCGTGGACGCTCGCGCAGCGCGACGGCGAAATCGATCTGGTGTGCCTCTCGGGTCGCGGGGACAAGGATCTGGCTGAGGTTCTCGCGCTTTCATGAGCACCGGCACGGAGCGCATCGCGGCGGCGTTCGCGCAGGCGCGAGCAGACGGACGGGCTGCCGCGCTGATGCCGTATCTGATGGGCGGCTACCCCGCGCTCGCGGAGTCGATACGCATCGGCGAGGCGTGCGTGCGGGCCGGAGCGGACATCCTCGAGCTCGGGATGCCCTACTCCGACCCGTTGGCGGACGGACCCGTGATCCACGAGGCCGGCACGCACGCGCTGGCCGCGGGGGCGAATGTCGCGGGGGTGCTGGAGGTCGCGCGCGCGCTCGCGCCGAGCGTCCCCGTGGTGCTGATGTGTTACGCGAACATGGTCTTCGCGCCGGGGGTGCAGGCATTCGTGGAGCGCCTCGCACGCACCGGGGCGTGCGGGCTGATCGTGCCCGACCTGCCGCTCGAGGAGGCGCCGGAGGTGCTCGGCGAGTGCGACGCGCAGGGGCTCGCGCTGGTACCGCTCGTCGCGCCGACGACGCCACCCGAGCGCCTCGCGGAGATCGGGGCGCGAGCGCGCGGCTTCCTGTACACGGTCTCGGTCGTGGGGATCACGGGCGAGCGCGCGGCACTCGCGGAGCGCTTCGCGGAGGTCGTCGCGCGGGCGAAGGCCGCGACGAGCGCGCCCGTCGCGCTTGGTTTCGGGATCAGCACCCCCGAGCACGCACGCCAGGCGGCCGCGGCGGGGGCCGACGGCGTGATCGTCGGCACGCGTCTCGTGCGCGCGGCGGCGGAAGCCGATGATCCCGCGGGGGCCGTCGGGGAGCTGGTCGCCGAGCTCGCCGCGGCGCTGCGCGAGTAGCGGAGCATTCGCGCGGCGCGGCCGATAGGATGCGACGCCGATGGGACTCGTACTAGCTGTGACCGGTGGGCTGATGGTCTGGATCGTGCTGTGGGCGCTCGGCGCGAAGGGCTTCGATGCGTTCATGCTCGCGGCCATGATCATGCTCGTCGGTGCGTGTCTGCGGATACTCTCCGGCTATCTTCCCGGCCGCCGGCGCAGCAGCAGCTGAGAGCGCTTGCGCCCGCGCCGGCTGTCCGTGCTCGCCCGAGTAGGCCTACCAGCAGCTCTAGCCCTCGCCGCGATCCTCGCCGCGAGCGGCTGCGGTGGGGTGGGCGTCTCGAGCGCGGGAACCGTCAGCGGCAATCATCTGACGATCTACTCGAGCCTGCCGCTGGAAGGCGCGCTGGCCCCGATCTCGCGGCAGATCGTGGGCGGCGAGAAGCTCGCGCTCGCGCAGGCCGGAGGGCGGGTGCACCGCTTCCACGTCTACTACGCCTCGCTCAACGACGCCAATCCCAAGACCGGCGAATGGGCGCCCGGGGAAACGGCGAACAACGCGAAGTACGCGGCGCAGGACAGCACGACGATTGCCTATCTCGGCGACTTCAACTCCGAGGCGACCGCGATCTCGCTGCCGTTCGTCAACGCCGCGGGCATCCTGCAGGTGAGCCCGGCGAGCCCGTACGTCGGCCTGACCTCCTCGCTACACGCGGGGCAGGACGAGCCCGAACGCTTCTACCAGACCGGTAAGCGCACGTTCGCGCAGCTGATGCCCGCCGACCCCGTGCAGGCCGCGGCACAGGTCGAGCTGATGCGGACGCTGGACGTCAAGCGGGTGTATGTGATCGAGGACCAGGATCCCTTCGACCTGCCGCTCGCCGCGATTCTCGCCGAAGACGCCAAGCGCGCCGGGATCGAAGTCGTGGGCGAAGGCACGATCGACACGGCCGCGAGCACCGAATACTCCGAAGAAGTCAAGAAGGTCCTCGCCAGCAACGCGCAGGCGGTCTTCTTCAGCGGGCAGCCCGGCGCGGGTGCGGTCGCGCTGTGGCAGCAGCTGCACGCCGTGGATTCGAGCCTGCGGCTGCTCGGGTCGAGCTCGCTGAGCGAATCCGCGGTTCCCGCGGGCGGCGCGAGCACCGGCGCGGCGTCCTTCGCGAGTCAGCTCGGCGGCGCGGCGGGCGTCACGTATCTGGGGACTCCCGTGCTGCCGAGCGCGCTCTACCCGCCCGCGGCGCGGAGCGTGCTCGCGCAGTACCGCGCGCAGTTTCACGAAGTCGCGGGACCGTACGCGTTGGTGGGCTACGAGGCGATGAGCGCGGTGCTGCTCGCGATTCGCCGCGCGGGCACGCACGGCAACGACCGCCAGGCAGTGATCGACAAGTTCTTCGCGCTGCGCGACCGCGACTCGGTGTTGGGCCGCTACTCGATGCGCGCCGATGGCGACAGCACGCTCGCGCGCTATGGCTTCGACCGCGTCGTCGGCGGTCGGCTCGCCTTCTACCGCGCTTTCGAAGGCGCCTGAGCGGCGGTTATGAGAGCGCCGCGGTGAGTGCTCCCGCGAGCTGCGGGTAGCGGAACTCGTAGCCGAGCACCAGCGCGCGGGCCGGTAGTACGCGCGCGCCGGTCGTGACGACCTGGGCCATCTCGCCGTACAGCGCCCCCAGCGCGACGCCGGGCACGGGCAGCAGCGCGGGACGGTGCAGCGCGCGTCCGAGCGCGTGCGCGAGCTCGCGGTTGGTCACGGGCGCGGGCGCGGTCGCGTTGACCGGCCCCGACCAGCGCTCGTCGGCGAGCGCGGCGCGCACGATCCCGACGTGGTCGTCGGGGTGGATCCAGGAGACGTACTGGCGTCCCCCCGCGATCGGACCGCCGAGCCCGAGGCGGAAGGGGGGGAGCATCTTCGCAAGCGCACCGCCGCCGCGGTCGAGCACGACGCCGGTGCGGATCGCAGCGACCCGCATCCCGAGCTCGCGGGCCGCGAACGCCTGCGCCTCCCACTCGACGCACAGCTGCGCGAGATAGTCGCTGCCCGGCGGCGCGTCCTCGTCGAGTGGCTCCTCGCCGTGGGCGCCGTAGTAGCCGATCGCGGAGCCGCTCACGAGCGCCGCGGGTCGCTGCCCCCCTGCCTCCTCGCCGAGCGCGCGCAGCCCGGCGAGGAGGTTGCGTGTGCCGAGCACGCGGCTGTCGCGGAGCGCGCGCTTGGCGCGCGCGCTCCAGCGCTGCGCGATGTTCTCGCCGGCGAGGTGCACGACCGCGTCGCGCCCCTCGAGGGCCGCGGCCGGTGCGCTTTCGGCAAGCGGATCCCACGCAAAGGCCCGCAGGGCGCCCGGCGCGTCGCGCTGCAGCTGCGCGCGTGCGCGCTCGGGGTCGCGCGAGAGCGCCGTGACCTCGGCGCCGTCGGCGCGTAGGTCCGCGACCAGCTTCGCGCCGATCAGACCCGTCGCTCCGGTGACGGCTATGCGCATCATCGTGTCCGGCTCAGCTTGGCACGTGTGCGCGCTGCGCGGCGGACTTCTCGCCGACGCCCGCGCCGCCGCGCTGGCCGACGCCCGCGCCGCCGGGCTGGCCGACGCTCGCGCCGCCGGGCTCGCCGGGCGTGAGCGTTGCGTGCGTGCCGGTGGCGGTGTCGCCCTGCGCGAAGCCGACCTCCTGACCCGCGAGCGCGGTCCCGCTCGCGCGCGCCTGCTCGGCGACCGCCGCCGCCACCGCCGGCGCGACGTCGCGGTTGAAGACGGAGGGGATGATGTAGTCCTCGCGCAGCTCCTGCTCGGGGACGATCGCCGCGATCGCCTGCGCCGCGGCCATCTTCATCTCCTCGGTGATCGCTCGCGCGCGCACGTCGAGCGCGCCGCGGAAGATACCGGGGAAGCAGAGCACGTTGTTGATCTGGTTGGGGTAGTCCGAGCGGCCGGTCGCCATGATCCGCACATAGGGCGCGGCCTCCTCGGGGACGACCTCAGGGTTGGGGTTGGCCATCGCGAAGACCATCGCGTCGTCGTTCATGCGCGCGAGCGCCTGCGCGGGCAGGACGCGCGCGCCGGAGAGCCCGATCACGAGGTCCATGCCGTCGATCACCTCGGCCGGCGCGCCGGCGCGGCAGTCTGGGTTGGTGCCCTCGGCGAACCAGCGCTTGGTGGCGTTCATGGAACCGTCCAGGTAGTCCTCGCGCTGCACGTGCAGGGCGCCGCGGGAGTCCGCGCCGATGATGTTGCGCACGCCCGCCGCGAGCATGATCTTCGTTACCGCGATACCGGCGGCGCCGAGGCCGATCACGAGCACGTGCATGTCCTGCAGGCGCCTGTTGGTGAGTTTCACGGCGTTCAGCAGCGCCGCCATCACGACCACCGCGGTGCCGTGCTGGTCATCGTGGAAGATCGGGATCTCGAGCTCCTGCTTGAGGCGCTCCTCGATCTCGAAGCAGCGCGGCGCCGAGATGTCCTCGAGGTTGATTCCACCGAACGCAGGCGCGATTAGCTTTACCGTGTTGACGATCTCGTCGGGGTCGCGCGTGTCGAGGCAGACCGGGAAGGCGTCGACGCCCGCGAACTCCTTGAACAGGCACGCCTTGCCCTCCATCACCGGCATCGCCGCCGCGGGGCCGATGTCGCCGAGGCCGAGCACCGCGGTGCCATCGGAGACGACGGCGACGGTGTTGCGCTTGATCGTGTACTGGAAGGCCTTGGCGGGGTCGTCGCGGATCGCGATGCAGACCCGCGCGACGCCGGGGGTATAGGCCATCGAGAGGTCGTCGCGGGTCTTCAGCGGATGCTTGTTGTGCTGTTCGATCTTGCCGCCGACGTGCAGCTGGAAGGTGCGGTCGGTGGTGTCGATCACCTCGACGCCCGCGAGCGCCTCGATCGCGGCGATGATCCGTCCCCAGTGTTCGCGGTTGGCGGCGTCGAGCACGATGTCGCGCACGCTGTGCGCCGCGTCGACCTCGACCGTGTCGATCGCGCCGACCGCGCCGCCGGCCTCGCCGATCGCGCCGGTGACCGCGCCGAGCAGGGCGCCGTGGGCGTCGTCGAGCTTGACCCGGATGGTGAGTCGGTACTGGGCGCTCGGGGTAACGTTCACGGGCAGGGGCTCCTGGTCGTCGGGCGAGGGCAAGTCATCTTATTGCGCGGCGCTGGCCGCGAGCCTGTTCGCGCAGCCACGCGCCTCGGGGCCTCGCCCCGCGCCGGCGCCGGCGCTGACTAAAGTGCTGCGTCGTGGCGACACGCACGACAGCCCCCGCGGGCCCGTCGGGGGCCTCCGAGCGGCGGCTGTTCCTGATCGACGGGCCGAGCCTCGTCTACCGCGCGTTCTTCGCGCTGCCGGAGTCGATTGCGACCTCGACGGGCGTACCGACGAACGCGATCTTCGGGTTCGCCTCGATGCTCGTGAAGATCGTGACCGACTACGGGGTCCAGCCGACGGTCGTCGCGTGGGACGCGGGCACCTCGGGGCGCACGGAGCTCTTTCCCGAATACAAGGCCCAGCGCCGCTCGCGGCCCGATCTGCTCAAGGCGCAGTGGCCGGCGATGGAACCACTCGTGGAGGCGTTCGGCTATCGCAACGTGAAAGTCGAGGGCTACGAGGCCGATGACGTGATCGCCTCGCTCGCCGCGCGCGCGTTGCGCGCCGATCCTCCCGTGGAGGTGATGATCGTGACCGGCGACCGCGACGTCTTCCAGCTGATCGACGAGGCCGGCGTGGTCAAGGTGATGGCGACCGCGCGCGGGATCACCGAGACGAAGATCTATGACCATCAGGCCGTCGTCGACCGCTACGGCATTCCGCCGGCGCTGATCCCCGACTTCTACGGCCTCAAGGGCGACACCTCGGACAACATTCCCGGGGTTCCCGGCATCGGCGACAAGACCGCCTCGGAGCTGATCCAGCGCTTCGGCACGCTCGAGGAGGTCCTCGCGCACATCGCCGAGATCAGCGGCGCGAAGCGCAAACAGAACCTCACCGCGCACGCCGAGGACGCGCGCGTCTCCAAGCGCCTGGCCACCGTCGACCGGGAGGTGCCGTTCGAGCTCGACCCCACGACGGAGGCGGCTCGCCCGCCGGACCGCTCGCGTCTGCGCGAGGTCTTTCGCGAGTACGAGTTGCGCGATCCGCTGCGGCGGATGGAGGAGGCGCTGGGCGAGGCCGAGGAGACGGTGCCCGCCGCGGCCGCAGAGCAGCGACTCGCCGGGCGCGTGCGTCGTGGCGCGCCAAATGAGATCTCCGACCTCTTCGCGCGCGCCCCCGCTGGCTCCGAGCGCGAGCTGCGCATCGCGGTGGCGCCGGTGCAGGCGCCGGAGGGCGCGCTGTTTGCGGAGGGCGCGAGCTGGCGCTTCGCCGCGGCCGTCGGTGAGGCTGTGAGCGATGTGAGCGCGCGCTCGAGCAGTGACGCCGCCGGCGCCGACGTGCGCCCCGCGCGCGCGGGTCGATCCGCAAGCGTCGAGGTGCTCGCGGGCGAGTGCGAGAGTCCGGCGGCGCTTGCCGCGGCGTGCGGAGAGCTGCCGCTCGTCGCGCACGACGCGAAGGCGCTGGGGCTGGTGCCGCCGGGTCTCATGCACGACACGCTGCTCGGCGCCTACCTGCTGGAGCCGGCACGCCGTGGCTACCCGTTTGCGGAGCTCTGCGAGGAGCGTGGCCTGGTGTGCGAGCTCGAGGATCCGGCGGCGCGCGACGTGCTGCTGCTGGGCGCTCTGGCCGACTGGCAGCGCGAGCAGATCGCACAGCGGGGTCTCGCGGCCCTGATGCGCGACATCGAGCTGCCGCTCGTGAGCGTGCTGCGCGACATGGAGCAAATCGGGGTACGCCTGAACATCCCGCGCCTGCAGGAGATCACGGCGCGCGTGCACGAGGAGATCGCGGAGCTCGAACAGGAAATCTTCGCGCTCGCGGGCGAGGAGTTCCTGATCGCCTCGCCGCAGCAGTTGGGCGAGATCCTGTTCGAGAAGCTCGGTCTCTCGCGCAAGCGGCGCGGCAAGACCGGCTACTCGACCGATGCGCGCGTGCTGCAGGCGATCCGCTCCGAGCACGTGATCGTGCCGCGCATCGAGCGCTGGCGCGAGCTCTCGACGTTCATCAAGACCTATCTCGACGTGCTCCCCGACGCGGTCGACGCCTGCTCGCGGATCCACACCACCTTCCTACAGACGGTCGCGCAGACGGGACGCCTGTCGAGCACGAACCCGAACATGCAGAACGTCCCGATCCGCACGTCGCTCGGGCGTGAGATCCGCGGCTGCTTCGAGGCGGAGGACGGCGCGCTGCTGATCTCCGCGGACTACTCCCAGATCGAGCTGCGCGTGCTCGCGCAGGCCGCGGAGGAGCCCGTGCTGAAGGAGATCTTCGCGCGCGGCGAAGACGTCCACACGGCCACGGCCTCGCAGGTCTTCGGAGTCGAGCCCGCGCAGATCGACCCGGGGATGCGCTCGAAGTCGAAGATGATCAACTACGGGATCGTCTATGGCCTCTCCGACTATGGCCTCGCGGACCGCCTGAACATCCCACGCGAGGAGGCCAAGGAGTTCATCGATGCCTACCTCGCTCGCTTTCCGCGCGTGGCGCAGTTCATGACGGAGACGATCGAGCGGGCCAAGGAGGATGGGCACGTCACGACGCTCTGGGGCCGCCGCCGCCAGATCCCGGAGCTGCGGGCGCGCAACTACCAGGTGCGCTCGCTCGGGGAACGCCTGGCCGTCAACACCGTGATCCAGGGCACCGCGGCCGATGTGATCAAGCTCGCGATGGTCCGCTGTCACAGGGCGCTCGAGGTCGCGGGCCTCGCGACACGCCAGATCCTCACGATCCACGACGAGCTGCTCTTCGAAGGGCCCCCCGCGGAGGTTCCCGTCGCGCGCGAGCTGATCGTGCGCGAGATGGTCGGCGTATGGGAGCACGAGCCGCCGATGGCGGTCGACATCGGCGTCGGGCAGAGCTGGCTGGAGGCGAAGTGAGCCGCGGGCTCGCGCTGCTCCTGGGCGTCGGCGCCGGCGCGCTGGTCGGCATGCAGGCCCCCGTCAACGCGCGCCTGGGGCGCGCCGTGGGCGGCCTGCAGGCGGCCAGCATGTCGTTCCTGATCGGCACCGTCGCGCTGCTACTGGTCGTCGCGTTCGCGCATGGCGGGTTCGGGGCCTACGCGAAGGCCGGCGGGCTGCCGTGGTGGGCTTTCATCGGCGGCCTGCTCGGCGCGGTCTATGTCACGGTCGCGATCCTCACCGTGCGCACGCTTGGCGCGAGCGGCCTGACCGCGGTCGTGATTACCGGCCAGTTGGCGATCTCGGTCGCGATCGACCGTTTCGGCCTGTTCGGGATCGCGCGCCAGCCGATTGGGTTGCAGCGCATCGTCGGGCTGGTGCTGCTGGTGGTGGGGGTCGGGCTGGTGGTGCGTAAGTGAGCGTCTACCCGAGCCCCTCGCGAAAGCCCTCGCGCCAGCTTGGGTAGCGGGGCTGCCAGTCGAGCGCGTGCTTGGCGAGTGCGTTGGAGGCGCCCTGCAGGCGGGTCATGGAGCGGATGCCGTAGCTGCCGGCGAGCGGACGCGCGATGAGCGTCGGCACGCGCCATGGGCGCGGCGCGCCGAGGGCCTGCGCGAGCGCCGGTAGCCACTGCGCAACGGGCGCGGGCTCGTCGTCGACGACGTTGAAGACCGCGGGCCCGTCGTGCGCGAGTGCTGCGACGGTCGCGCGGGCGGCGTCGTGCAGGTGGATGAACGACCAGACTCCGGTCCCGCCGCCGACGATCGGGATGCGCCGGCGGGGGAGGTCGCGGGCAAACGTACCGTCGCGGGCGATTGCGCTGCCGGGCCCGTAGAAGAAGCCGTAGCGCAGCACGATTCCGGACGCCTCCAGCACTGTCCGCTCTAGTTCCTCCACTGCCCGCGCGGTGCCCCTGAAGGACTTTGGCCCCTGCTGGGCGGAGAGCAGCGGATCGGTCTCGACGTGCACCGTGCCCGGCGGCCCGGAGGCGTAGGCGAACACGATGCTCTGAGCGATCAAGCGCGTCGCGCCGGCCTCCCGCGCGGCCGCGACGAGGTGGCGGGTGCCCTCGCTGCGCAGGCGGTTGGTGAGTACGAAGTCGCGCTCGATCGTCCGCGGGTCCAGCCGGGCGGGAATCGCGGTGAGCTGGTGGATGACTGCCTCCGGCTGCGCCCCCACGACGGCTGTCCGCACCGCGTCCACATCGAGGGCGTCCGCGACGACGGCTTGCGCGCTCGCCGCCTCCAGTTCGTGGGCGCGCTCAGGCGAGCGCGTCATCCCGGTGACCTGATGTCCGTCGGCAAGCAGGAGCGGCACGATCTGGCGGCCGATCGCGCCGGTGGCGCCTGCGAGGAAGACCCTCATGCCCGCTACTCTAATTCAGGATTGGAGTCCCGAGAGTGACCAGTTCGGCTACGTGTTTGAGTACCAGTGCGGGTCGCCGCCGTTGACTTGGTAGCAGCGATGGCCACCGCCGGAGAGCGGGCCGGCGTGGTGTGCATGCTCAACCGTCGTTCGTCAACCGTCGATCGCGGTGTAGGCCTCCGCGAGCAGCCGCACGCCCTGCTCGATCGCGGGTTCGGAGAGGTTGCCGAAGCCGAGCAGCACGCCGGGCGGCCCGCCGTCGCGGAAGCGGTGCCAGGCGAAGCCCTCCATGCCGACGCCGCGCTCGGCGGCCGCCGCTAGCAGCGTGGCCTCGTCGACGCCCTCGGGCAGCGCGACGGGGAGGTAGAGCCCCGCGGCGCCCGCGCCGGGACGGCCCTGCGGCAGCCAGTGCGCGAGCGCTCCTAGCAGCGTCTCGCGGCGGCGCTGATAGTGGGGGCGCATGCGTCGCATGTGGCGGTCGAGCTCGCCGCGCACGATGAAGTCGCGCAGCGCCAGCTGTCCGACGACCTCCGAGCCACCGTCCTCGACGGCCTTGACCGAGATCAGCGGCCACGCGAGCCACGACGGGATCAGCAGCCAGCCCAGGCGCAGGCCCGGCGCGAGGCGCTTGCTGGCCGAGCCGATGTAGAGGACGCGCTCGGGCGCAAGGCCCTGGAGCGCACCGACCGCGACGCGGTCATAGCGGTACTCGCCGTCGAAGTCGTCCTCGACGATCAGCCGCTCGCCCCGCGCGGCCCACTCGATCAGAGCGGTGCGCCGCGCCGGCGCGAGCCCGACACCGGTCGGAAACTGGTGGGCGGGCGTTACCACGACGGCCGCGGCGTCGGTTGCGGCGAGCTCGTCGACCTGCAGCCCGTCGCCGTCGACGGGAACCGCAACGACCTGCATGCCGGCCTGCTCGACGATCATGCGGTGTACGAGCCAGCCCGGCTCCTCGACCGCGACGCGCTCGACGCCGAGGCCGCGCAGCGTGCGGCAGGCGAGCGAGAAGCCCTGCATGAAGCCGGCACAGATCAGCATGTGCTCGGGGTCGCCAGCCGCGCCGCGAGCGCGCGCGAGGTAGTCCGTGAGCGCTTCGCGCAGCTCGGGAACGCCGCGCGGGTCACCGTAGCCGACGGCGTCCAGCGGCGACTCGCGCAGCGCCGCGCGCAGCGAGCGCAGCCAGCGGTCGCGCGGGAAGCTCGCCAGGTCCGGCAGGCCGGGATGGAAGTGGTAGGGGAAGCTCGGCAGCAGCGAGCGCGCCGGGCCGCGCTGGGCGGCGGCGCGCACCGCCGTGGCGACGCGCACGGGCGCTCCCTGGCTTGTGGTCAGGTAGCCCTCGGCGGCGAGCTGGCCGTAGGCCTCGGTCACGACGCCGCGCGAGATGCCGAGCTCCGCAGCGAGTCCCCGCGTCGAGGGCAGGCGCGTCCCGGCCGGCAGGCGCCCGCCGCGGATGTTCTCGCGCAGCGAACGCTCGATCTGCTCGTGGAGCGCGAGCGGATCGTCGCGGTCGATCTCCACGAGCAGCTCGAGGCCCGCAGCTGGACCTTTTGATTGCGGCATTACTGGAACTGTATAGCGAGCCAGTCGTGGCGTAGAGTCGCTCGCGACAACGCAAAGCAGGAGGTCACGATGAGCGAGATCACGGTGGTCGGTGGAGGGTTGGCGGGGCTCACGGCGGCGATCGCCTGCGCTGAGGACGGCGCCAAGGTGCGCCTGCTCGAGGCGCACGCGACGCTGGGGGGACGCGCGCGTAGCGATGGCGCGCCGTACAAGACCAACTTCGGCCCGCACGCCCTCTACAGCGACGGTCCGCTCTGGCAGTGGTGCAAGCAGCGCGACCTGCTGCCCGCCTACGTGCGGCCCGCGCTGAGCGGCGTGCGGCTGCGCTGGCAGGGAGAGTTGCGGCGAACGCCCCCGCTCGGTGTGATCCCGCACGTCCTGCGCCTGCGCGGCCGCGAGGCTCCGGTCGAGCTGGACTTCCGCGGCTGGGCGGCGAAGCACACCGACGCGCGCACCGCCGCGCTGCTGTCGAACGCGATCGGCGTCGTCACCTTCTACCACGACCCCGGCGAGCTCTCGGCGGCGTTCGTGTGGGAGCGCACCAGGCGGATCCTGCTCAATCCGCTGCCCGCCGCGCGCTTCCCAATCGGCGGCTGGAGCTCGCTCGTCGCAAACCTCGAGCGCCGCGCGCGCGAGCTCGGGGTCGCGATCGAGACCTCCGCGCGCGTCGAGACGCTGCCGGAGCCACCCGTGATCATCGCGACCGAGCTCGCGCAGGCGCGCGCGCTGCTCGGCGAGGACGGTCTGGACTGGCCGAGCGGGCGCACACTGTGCCTCGATCTCGCCGTGCACCACCGCCGCGGCGACCCCTACGTGGTCTCCGACCTCGACGAGGCCGGCTGGATCGAGCGCTTCACCACGCGCGACAGCTCGCTCGCGCCTCCCGGCGAGGAGCTCTTCCAGGCGCAGATGCCGTTGCGCCCGGGCGAGACTGCCGAGCAGGCGCAGGCGCGGCTGGAGCGGCTGCTCGACCTCGCGCTCGTCGACCGCCGCGAGCGCGAGACCTGGCGCCGGCGGCAGGTGATGGACGCGCGCTCCGGCGCACTCGACATGCCCGGCAGCAGCTGGCGCGAGCGGCCCTCGGTCGATCGCGGCGAGGGCGTCTTTCTCGTCGGTGACATGGTCGCCGCCCCGGGCCTGCTGGCCGAGGTCTCCTGGGCGAGCGCGATCGAGGCCGCGCGGCTCGCGGTGGCGGCAGGCGCGAGCAATGCCGCGCGCGTGGCAGCGACGCCGCTGCGCAGGGTCGCGTGAGCGCGGCCCGGCGCACCGCTCGCCCGGTGCCCGAACGGCGCCTGCCGGCGGCGGTGTTCAACGGGCGCATGATCGCGCGCACCGCGCCGCGGGGCGCGCGTGAGATCGCCGACGCGCCGCGGACGGGCTCGCCGCGCGAGATCCCGCCGAGCAAGCGCGCGCTGCTGGTCACCTACCGGCGCAGCGGCAAGGCGGTGCCGACCCCGGTGTGGGCGGCGGAGGCCGACGGTCGCTTCTACGTGCGCAGCGAGCGCGCCGCCGGCAAGGTCAAACGCCTGCGGCGCGACCCGCAACTGCTCCTCGCGCCGTGCACCGTGCGCGGCAAGCCCCTCGGCGCGCCGTTCGAGGCACGAGCGCGGGTGCTCGACGTGGAGGAGGAGCCGGTCGGGGAGCGTGCGCTCGTGGCGCGCTACGGCTTCGGTCGGTGGCTTTTCGAGATGGCGATGGACGTCCTGCGCATCGACATGTGTTACCTGGAGATCGTGCCGGGGGAGTGGGGGTAGGGGTCCGGGCATCGACGTTGGGAGCCATGTCGCGGCATGCCGGGCACAGCGTCGGCGCGTTCTACGGCCAGGTCAGTCGCCCGGCCAGCTCCGCGGGCCCGCACGCGATCAGGGTGCTTTGCTCGACGGGCTCGTACTCGCCCGCCTGCAACGCGAGCCAATGCACCCGACGCTCCGCGGGGTCGACGATCAGCAGCTCCTCGACGCCGTGCGCCGCGTAGAAGCCGAACTTGTTCCACGTCTCGTCCCGCGGCGAGACGACCTCGATCACAAGCGCCGCCGTCGTTTGCCACACGCCATGTGGCTTTGTGCGAAACAGGCCGCCGTCGGGCGCGCGGTAGTTGTGCCTGTTCTCGCCGAGCCCGAACACCTGGATGAGCGGCACCAAGCCGGCGCGACGCGCCAGCGGATCGAACAACACAGCTAGTTGTTGCAGCAAGTCTTGATGCTCGGTCGACGGCGGCGGGTTCATGTGCAGGACACCCTCCCACACCTCGTCGTAGTGATCGAGGTCGAGCCGTTCGCGGCGCTCGCGCAGCTGCTCGATCTCGACCGGCTCGGGATCGCGAACGAACGTTGCCATGATCCAAGCGTAGCGGGCCTCTACACCGCCGTCGGTGCCGCGCGCGCCCCGGTTCGCCGCACCGCTCGCGGCGGGCCGGATTGCACGAACGACGGCGGCGCGATGTCCAGGTAGTGCTCGAACGCCCACCCGCAGAAGCCCGGACGCTCCATCGCGCGCGCGAGCGCGGTCACCGAGCGGCTTGGCGTCAGCTGCCCGATTGCGCGCTGCGTGCGCAGCAGCCACGCGTATTTGCGCGCGTGGCCGTCCGAAAACGCGCCGTAGCGCGCCAGCGCCCCCGCGCGCTCGGCGCGGCCTTCGACCACGGCGCGCAACTCGCGCCCGCAGGCGATGCCGAAGTACAGCGCCGTGCGAATCCCCTCCGCCGTCAACGGCAGGCAGTGCCCCGCGGAATCGCCCACGAAGAACACGTCGTCCTCGACCGCGCGGCGCAGCTCGTGCGGGATCCAGTTGCCCTGGTAGCCGTTCGCGGGCCGGCCCAGCTTGCTCGCGAGGCGCACCGTCGGCTGCTTGACGTGGTGCGCGGGCCAGAACGAGCCGACGCCGATGCGCACCTCGTCCTCCGCTGGGAAACTCCAGCCGTAGCCCGCGCGGACGCAGCGCGGGTCGATCCACAGCTCCATCTCCTCGCCCGTGCCCGCCGGGTGCACCTCCAGGCCCCGCGAAAGCCGGGCGTTCGGAGGCTGGATCGGGGTCGCGCCCGAGAGCACCCGCCGCCAGCCGAGGCCGTCGACGATTAGCGGCGCGCGCAGCTCGCCGCGGTCGGTGTACACGGTCAAGCCGTCGCGCCCCTGCACCGTCGCGGTCTCGAACTCGGTCTCCGGCGTGTCGGCCCGCTCCCACAGCAGCGCGCATAGCTCGGCGTAGTCGAAAGTCGAAAACGTCCATGGGAGCTGCCAACGCGAGCGCCTCCACGGTGTGTGCACCGTCACTTCGCCGAACGTCTGGCGCAGCGAGCCCATCAGGTCCATGCTCTCCAACCAGCCCGTCGGAATGCCGCACGCCGAGGTCTGACGCTCGCCGATCTCGTAGCGGTCGATCATCAGTACCCGTGCGCCGCTGCCCGCGAGCTCACGCGCGACCGCGAGGCCCGCGAAGCTCGCGCCGCAGATGAGCACGTCGCAGTCGCGCTCCAGGCGGGTCCGCTGTGCTCCGCGCTTGGTCGCTCTCACCGGCATCGCTCGCGCAATGATAGGAGCAGGCCCTCCCCGCCGGCCCGCTCGCCCGCCGCGAGCCGCGCGGCCTCCGCGGCCCGCATCGCTGCGCTAGGCTTCGAGCCGTGCAAGCACTGATCGAGAAACCCGAGGCCCACGTCGTCGAGGGCTCCAACGGGCTCCTACTGGAAGTCGACGGCCAGGTAGTTCCCAATTACGACGCCACGCTGAAGCCCTTCGAGGAGGGCGAGGTCGTCACCGGCCGCGTCGTGCGCATCGACAAGGACGAGGTCCTCGTGGACATCGGCTACAAGTCCGAGGGCGTCATCCCCTCCGGCGAGCTGTCGATCCGCAAGTCCGTCGACCCCAACGACGAGGTCTCCCTCGGCGAGGAGGTCGACGCGATCGTCCTCACCAAGGAGGACCAGGACGGGCGCCTGATCATGTCCAAGAAGCGCGCCCGCTTTGAGAAAGCGTGGCGTCGCATCGAGGCCGCCGCGGAGTCCGGCGAACCGGTCGAGGGTACCGTCATCGAGGTCGTCAAGGGCGGCCTCATCATCGACCTCGGCGTGCGCGGCTTCCTGCCCGCGTCGCTCGTCGATATCCGCCGCGTCCCGAACCTCGACGAGTACCTCGGGACGAAGATCGAGACGAAGGTCATCGAGCTGAACCGCTCGCGCAACAACGTCGTGCTCTCGCGCCGCGCGGTGCTCGAGGAGGAGCGCAAGGAGGTCCGCCAGCAGATCCTCGATCGCCTGCAGCCCGGTCTCGTCGTCGAGGGCCAGATCTCGAACATCGTCGACTTCGGCGCGTTCGTCGACCTCGACGGGATCGACGGTCTGATCCACATCTCCGAGCTCTCGTGGTCGCACGTCAACCACCCCTCCGAGATTCTCAACATCGGCGACACCGTGCAGGTGAAGGTGCTCGACATCGACCGCGACCGCCAGCGGATCTCGCTCGGTCTCAAGCAGACCCAGGAAGATCCCTGGCAGCGGATCGTCGACACCTACAGCATCGGCGACGAGCTCCAGGGCACGGTCACGAAGGTCGTCACGTTCGGCGCGTTCGTCGAGATCCTCGACGGCGTCGAGGGTCTCGTGCACATCTCCGAGCTCGCCGCGCATCACGTCGAAAGCCCCCGCGAGATCGTGCACCCCGGCGATGAGATCCGCGTCAAGATTCTCGAGATCGACTCCGAGCGCCGGCGCCTCTCGCTGTCGGCCAAGCGCGTCGAGGGACAGATCCTGCCGGTGCCACGTGCCGACGCGCCCGCCGTCGAGGCCGAGGGCGAGCCCGAGGCTGCCGCCGCGCAAGGGGAGCCCGAGCTCGCTGCTCAGGGCGAGCCCGAGGCGCAGTCGGAGACCGTTGAGCCCGAGGTGGCGATGGCCGAGTCCACCGCCGAGGCGCCCCCCGCGGATGTTCCGCAGGCCGAGGCGTCAGCGCCGGAGCCCGTGGCGGAGGCTGTGGCCGAGGCGCCCGCTGTCGCGGAGCCCGAGGCGGCGCCTGCCGAGCCGGAGACCGCTGCGCCCGAGGACGCCGCGGAGCCCGAGGCGGGCACGGCAGAGTCGGAGCCGGAGGGCGCTGCGCAGAGCGCGGAGCCCGAGGTTGCCGCACAGGGCACCGAGCCCGAGGTGAGCACGGCCGACCCCGCGCTCGAGCCGGCGACGGACTCCGCGCAGGACTGACCCGCGCGCTCGTGACGGAGCAGCCCGCCGTGCCCCTGATCGGGCTGACCGGCGGGATGGGCGCGGGCAAGTCGACCGCGCTCGCCGCGCTGGAGCGGCTGGGGGCGGCGGTGTTATCGACCGACGCCGTCGTGCACGAGCTCTACGCGCGCGACCCGCGCTTGCGCGAGGCGGTTTGCGCGCGTTGGGGGCCCGCGGTCGCTCCCGGCGGGATCGTCGATCGCGCCGCGATCGCGCAGCGCGCGTTCGCGCAAGAGGGCGAGCGCGAGTGGCTCGAGCGCCAGCTGTGGCCGCTCGTCGGCGAGCGCGTCGCGACCTGGCTGGCGCAGGCACGCGCGCAGCGGCCCGCGCCGCCGGCCGCGGTCGTCGAGGTGCCGCTGCTGTTCGAGGCCGGGATGGAGGGCCTCTACGACGCGACGATCGCCGTCGTCGCGGAGGAAGGGCTGCGCCGCGAGCGCGCCGCCGGACGCGGGCACGCGCTCGCCGACGAGCGCGCCGTGCGCCAGCTCTCCCAGGACGAGAAGGCCGCGCGCGCGACGTTCACGGTCCGCAACGACGGCAGCGAGCACGAGCTGGAGGCGAAGCTGTCGGGGATTCTTGAGAAGCTGAAGAGATGAGCAGCTCGGCCACCGCGCGCTACCGCGCGCGCACGCACCGCCCGCCGCGTCGTGGCCGCACGCTGCGCACGCTCGCCGGGCTCGCCGTCGCGGTCGCCGCGATCGCGCTGATCGCGCCGCGCCTGGAGCACGCCGTGCACGAGCTCGCGCTGCCGCTGAGCGACGCGAGCGTGATCCGCCAGCAGGCCGCCGCAAAGCATCTCGACCCCGCGCTGATCGCCGCCGTGATCTACGCCGAGACGAAGTTCGACCCGCGCCCCTCAGCGGCCGGCGCGGAGGGGTTAATGCAGATCCTGCCGAGCACCGCGCAGTTCCTTGCGCATCTCTCCGGCGGCGTCGACTTCCACACCGGCGACCTCGCGACACCCGCCGTGAACATCGCCTACGGCAGCTACTACCTGCGCTACCTGCTCGACCACTACGAAGGCAACGAGATGCTCGCCGTCGCCGCCTACAACGCCGGCCTCACGAACGTCGACGAATGGGTCGCGCACGCGCGCGCCGAAGGGGGAGAGCTGACCGCGGCGCAGATCCCATTTCCCGAGACCCGCGAATACGTGCGCCGCGTGTTGAGCGCGCAGCGCGCCTATCGCGCGACGTACGCGCGGCAGCTCGGGCTGGGCTGAAACGACCGCCGCGCGCGCGTGATCTGCCGGCCGCGGTCGGGTGCCGGCGGGCGCTGCCGAGAACGGGCGGGCGGCGGGATCGAGTGGCTACTGTAGGAAGACCGCGATGCCCCCCTTCAAGCTCGACTCCGTCTTCACCCCCACCGCCGACCAGCCAAAGGCGATCGCGGCGCTCGCGGAAGGGGTGCAGTCGGGTGAGCGCTTCCAAACCCTCCTCGGCGCGACCGGGACCGGCAAGACGATGACGATGGCCGGCGTGATCGAGGCCGTGCAGCGCCCCGCGCTGATCATCGCGCACAACAAGACGCTCGCCGCGCAGCTCTGCAACGAGTTCCGCACCTTCTTCCCGGAGAACGCCGTCGAGTACTTCGTCTCCTACTACGACTACTACCAGCCCGAGGCCTACGTCCCGAGCCGCGACCTCTACATCGAGAAGGACTCCGCCATCAACCAGGAGGTCGACCGCCTGCGCCACGCCGCCACCGCCGCGGTGTTCGCGCGGCGCGACGTGATCGTCGTCGCCTCCGTCTCCTGCATCTACGGCCTCGGCTCGCCCGAGGTCTACGAGATGAACATGCAGATCCTGCGTCGCGGCGAGGAGATCGACCGCGACAAGCTGCTGCGCAAACTGGTCTCGATTCAGTACACCCGCAACGACACCGCGCTCGCACGCGGCACGTTCCGCGTGCGCGGCGAGACACTCGAGGTCTTCCCCGCGTACGCCGAGACCGCGTTCCGCGCGACGCTCTTCGGGGATGAGGTCGAGCGACTGCAACACTTCGACCCGCTCACCGGGGAGATCATCGAGGATGACCTCGAGCACGTCGCGATCTGGCCCGCCACGCACTACAACGTCAAGGAGGGCACGGTTGAGAAGGCCGTCGAAGAGATCGGCGCCGAGCTGAACGCGCGCTGCGCCGAATTGGAGGCCGAGGGCAAGCTGCTCGAGTCCCACCGCCTGCGCCAGCGCACGCAGTACGACATGGAGATGCTGCGCGAGATGGGCTTCTGCTCGGGGATCGAGAACTACTCGCGCATCCTCGACGGCCGCCAGCCCGGCGAGCGCCCGTACTGCCTGATCGACTACTTCCCCAAGGACTTCGTCTGCTTCGTCGACGAGTCCCACCAGACCGTGCCGCAGATTGGCGGCATGTTCGAGGGCGACCGCTCGCGCAAGAGCACGCTCGTCGACTACGGCTTCCGCCTGCCGAGCGCGATGGACAACCGCCCGCAGAAGTTCGACGAGTTCCTTTCGATCACGCCGCAGCTGCTGTTCGTCTCCGCGACCCCCGGCGAATTCGAGCGCACGCGCTCCACGCGCATCGTCGAGCAGATCGTGCGCCCCACCGGGATCGTCGACCCCCTCGTCGAGGTCCGCGCCACGCGCAACCAGATCGACGACCTCATGAACGAGATCCGCGCGCGCGTGGAGCGCTCCGAGCGCGTGCTCGTCACGACGCTCACGAAGAAGATGAGCGAGGACCTCACCCAGTACCTGCTCGAGCTCGGCTTCCGCGTGCGCTACCTGCACTCCGAGGTCGACACGCTCGAGCGCATCCAGATCATCCGCGACCTGCGCCTCGGCGAGTACGACGTGCTGGTCGGCGTGAACCTCCTGCGCGAGGGGCTCGACCTGCCGGAGGTCTCGCTCGTCGCGATCCTCGACGCCGACAAGGAGGGCTTCCTGCGCGGTGAGACATCGCTGATCCAGACGATCGGCCGCGCCGCGCGCAATGTCAACGGCGTGGTGCTGATGTACGCCGACAAGGAGACCAAGGCGATGCGCGCCGCGATCGGCGAGACCGACCGCCGCCGCGCGATCCAGCTCGCGCACAACGAGCGCCACGGCATCACCGCCGAAACGATCGTCAAGGGCGTCTCCGATATCGCCGAGTTCCTGCAGGGCGAGTCCAAGGTTCCCAAGGGCCGCCGCCGCCGCGGCGCCGCGCGCGCGAAGGCGAAGGAGCGGGCGGGTGGGGATTCCAGTCATGAGCTCGAGCGCCTCGCCGTCGAGCTCGAGGAGGAGATGATCGCCGCTGCCGAGGAGCTCCGCTTCGAGTACGCCGCGCAGCTGCGCGACGAGATCCGCGAGCTCCGCCGCGACCTCCGCGAGGCGCAGGCCGCGGAGGGCAGCAACGTCGACATCCCCGTCGGGTAGGCTCCAGGTACGTTGGACCTCGACCGCCAGAGCATCGAAAGACGCGACTTTCCGATCGCGCGCCGAGGGTACGATCCCGCGGCCGTCGACGCCCACCTGCGCGCGCTCGCCGCCGACGTCCAGGAGCTCCGCGAGCAGCCCCCGCCGGGCCGCGCGAGCGAGTCGCTCGGGTCCGCCGCCGCGAGTCAGGTCCAGGGCATCCTCGAGGCCGCCGAGACCACCGCCGCCGAGATCGAGCGGGGCGCCGTCGCGGACGCCGCGCGGATGCGCGAGGAGGCCGCACAGGACGCCGAGCGCACGCGCAGCGACGCCGTCCAGCGCGCGCAGGACCACGTCGCCGCCGTCGCGCAGGCCACCGCCGTGCTGCTCGCGCGCGTGCAGTCGATGGACGGCGAGGTCGGCGCGCTCGTGCAGAGCCTGCAGGCCGGGGCCGGGCGCCTCGCGGGGGACCTCCAGTCGGTCGAGACCGAGATGGGGGAGCTCTACGACGCCGCCAGCGGGCGCGTCGCGCCCGCGCCTCCCGCATCTCCCGCGACGCCAGCCGTCTCTGCTCCCGAGCCCCCCGCGCCGCCGACCATCCCCGCGCCGGCGCCCGTGCCGCCGCCCACGGCGCTGCCCGTGCCAGTTGCGGAGGCCGCGCCGGCCGCGTCCGCCGCGCAGCCGCCTGCGCCCCCGGCATCCGTCACACCCGCGGCATCCATCGCACCGCCGCTGCAGCCGCGCGCGAGCGAGCCTACCGCGCCGGCTCCCGCGATCGAGCGCAGCGCGCCCGCGACACCCGCCGCGGGCGACGTCGACGGCGCGCGGCTCGTCGCGCTCAACATGGCTCTCAATGGCGAATCGCGTGAGCAGGCCGACCGCTATCTCGCCGAGAACTTCCAACTAGCCGACCGCACGAAGCTGCTCGACGAGGTCTACGCCGCGATCGAGGTCTGACGAGCCCCACAAACGGCGCGCATCCAACTAGAATGCGCGCTCGACAATCCATGCGCCTGTAGCTCAGTGGTCAACGGCAACCTACGGGGTGCCAAAGAGCAGCGGCCTTTCAAGCCGCAGGTCGAGGGTTCGATTCCCTCCAGGCGCATATCGGAAAGGCCCTGCTCACGCGGGGCTTTTCTGTGCCACGACCCGGCGAGGAGGGCCGGGAACGGTGGGGGTGGTAAGGAAAGTGGTAAGGCGCCGCCGATCCGAGGGGTAGGCGGACGGATCTTGGGCGCGTCCGGCCCAGCCCCGACACTCATTGATCTCCGCGCCCCCCGATCCAGTTGCGGGCGGACGCTGCGGCGGCTATGCTGCGCGTATTGCTCCCCGCCGTCCGGCCTCACGGCTGCACTGGCGGGGAAACTTTTTATGGCCGAGCGTTCAACACGGGTTGCCGTCTTCATCGACTGGCAGAACGTCTACAAGGCCGCCCGCGAGGCGTTCGGGCTGGGACAGCTCCCAAACGAGCGCGGCAACTTCAGCCCCTTCAAGTTAGCCCGTGTCCTCGCCGCAGGGCACGGCCGTGGGAGCGCCGGAGAACTCTTGCGCGTGGAAGTCCATCGCGGCCTGCCAAGCTCCTCGCGGGACCCGGTCGGCTACGGCGCGAACCGGCGCCAGGCGACGGCATGGGTCAAGGAGGGTGGCTCCATCGTTGTCCCGCGCCTGAGGCCCCTTCGCTACCCGTCGCCCCACGCGAAGGATCGGGCGCCCGTCGAGAAGGGCATCGACGTGCAGCTCGCGCTTGCGGTCGCCGAGGCGATCCTCACGGACGCCGCCGACGTGGCGGTGCTGTTCACGCACGACACCGATCTGCTGCCGGCCGTTGAGATGGTCGCCCGCCTGAAGGGGCCTCGGCGGATCGAGACGGCCTCTTGGAGCAGCGGCAAGTTCGCCCAACGCCTGCGCGAAATGCCTGGCGTCCATCACCATCGGATCAGCGGGAAAGTGGCTGGTCGAGGCGTGCGTCTGCTTCTGTTCAGAGGAACTGCTCCATCGTCGGGAAAAGGCGCTCGACGATGGCGTCATGGATCGAGGCCAGCAGTGCCAAGACGAGTACGCCAGGGGCAACTTCGGATTGTTGATCGAACGCTATCGAGGCGGTTGGTCTCACGTCCACGTTCACCTCACTGCCTGCCTTCACCCTCCGTTGTACGGCTGAAACCCCTCGATCGCTGCGTACATGCGGGTCGGCATGTGCTTCTTGGGACCAATGTCATTGGCGATAGCGCTCTGGAGCTTGGATTGGGCGTGAAGAAAACGCCGCCACCTAATACCGGCCGAAAAGAAGAACGGGGCAAGACATCCACGAAAAAAATTGCCAGGCGTTCCTCGCCCTCGAGCGGGCGGGGGTAAAGTCCGGCACCGCATCGAGATCCGGGCGCGGAACAAGGCGCAGCCAGCCGCGGGACCGTTAGGTAGGCTTGATCCCTACCTTGTGGTAGCCTTGCAGCATACTCATGCGGAACCCGTTCACGCACCGCTTCCACGCAAGCGCCTCCGAGGTGATCGATCGCCAGGAGGAGCTGGCGCTGTTGGCGCGGCGGATGGCCGAAGGCGGCCGTGTTCGCCTCGCAGCGCCCCGTGGCTACGGCAAGACGACTCTCGCGGAGGCCGCTCTCGGGCGGGCACGCGAGGAGGGAGCGCTGGCGGTACGGGTTGACCTGTACGGAGTGACGAGCCGGATGACGTTGTGCAGCCGGATCGAGGAGGCATTCGAGCGCGAGCTGAGCGGAGCGAGCGGCGCCTGGGCCAAGGCAAAGGCCAAGCTCGCACGCCGCGGCGGCGGGATGCAGCTCCCCGCTGGCCTCGGTGGCGTGCAGTTCGGCCCCGAGGACGCCGAGCGGCGTCTGCTCGACGCGCTCGACCTCCCCGGCCAGCTCGCCGCCGCCGGGCCGGTGGTCGTCTGCTACGACGAGTTTCAGGAGGTGCTCCGCGCAGGCGGCGCCGAGCGCGACCGCCGCGGCCGACCGCGCCCCGGCGGGCTGGACGCGGTGATCCGCAGCGTTACCCAGCGCCACGGCAGCAGCGTTGGCTACCTGTTCTGCGGCTCGCTGCCCACCCTGCTCGGAGAGCTCTTCGAGCACCCCGACAGCCCCTTCTATCGGCAGGCCGACCCGATGACCCTCGCCCCCCTGCCCCGTGCGGCACTGGGTAGCTACGTCGAGACGCGCTTCGCCGCGAGCAACCGAGATGTCGGGGAGGCCCTTGCGCCGCTGCTCGACCTCGCGCGTGGACACCCACGCGCGGCGATGATCCTCGCGCACGCGCTATGGGAGGAGCTGCCGGAGAACCAAGCCGCCGACGCCGCCACCTGGGGGCAGGCGCTCGCGCGCCTGCCCGACTATGTGACCGAGGAGGAGATGCACGCCCGCTGGGACGCACTCACCCCGACCCAGCAGAAGGTCGCCGAGGTCGTCGGCCGCCGCGAAGGCTCACCATTCTCCATCGCAGTCCTCACCCGCTACGGCGAGACCAAGGACGCCGTGCAGGGCGCCGTGGAGACCCTGGAGCGCGAGGCCGTGATGTGGCGCGAGCACGGCCGGCCGTTCCGCGGCGCGCTCGTAGACCCCCTGTTCGAGCTCTGGATCGCCAGGGGGCGACACTGGCTACGCTAGGACGAGGGACAGCGCCGCTGCCGCTCGTCGTCTGAACGGGGCAAACTCCACGCCGGGGATACGCGCGCATTGAGGTCAACGCGAAAGCGACGACTCCGCCACGCCGAAGGTACTGGGAGACCCTCCTGGTAGGAGTAGCGCTTGGCAATGCGACCACGCCGCACACCTTGCGTCCGCCTTCGACTTCCTAACACGGGCTGGGCGCTTTGTATGGTTCGCTACGACACGGATATTTACTTTCGCATGGCGGCGCGTGAGGGACGGCATACACTGCGCCGACATACGCACCGCCGCGACACGAGTATCCGGTAGACGAATGCGCTGGAGTGAGTGCGAGCTGCACACTGTGATCCGGCCGCGGATAGCCGTAGTCCGTTCGTTCCATCATGTCACTGGAAGTCGAGCATGGCGGCGAGTGGCTCCTCGTGTACCCCCTATATGGCTTCAGTCCACGAATTGCTCGTGCCAGGCGTTCCTCGTCCTTGAGCGGGTCCCTCAACCCGGCGATGGTCTTGTCGTCGTCGATGCCGACGACGACCGTGCCGGCGCACATATTTGTGCCCAGTCCGGTCGGTAGGCTCGTCTGCGGTTCGTCCGACGGACTGGCGAAGATGCGCGCGTGATCGCATTGCACGCCGTTTGGTCGCGCGACTCGCGGCTGTGCCTGTGGGCCGAGGACTCCGCACTGCCGCCCTATGTCCGTGGGCGCCCGCCGTTGAACCCGCGCACTCGGCGCCATCCGTTCGCGTGCGACGCTGACGTGCTCGCTGACGCGCTCGAGCGGCTTGGCGTGGCGCTCCCGCCCGCGGCGGCCGGTCGCGGCTCGGCCGGCACGCGCGAGCTGGCGCTGGCGATGCCCTCTTCGCGGCTCGGCCCGCAGGCCTCGCCGCAGCTGTTGCGCGCCGTCGAAGACGACGTGCGCGCCGTCGAGGAGGCATGCGAGCTCGCGGCTTGGGAGGTGCCCGCGATCGAGCTTCCGGCGGGCGCGGAGCTGGCGCTGCTGCTCGCGTTGCCGGTAAGCCCCGTCGCGGGCGTGGCGGTCGGCGAGTCGCTGCGCTTCTTGGGCGAGGTGGGCAAGCTGGCGTTGGAGTTGGTGGCGCGCGGGCGACTGCTCCCCGATCTCGTGCGCCGCGACGATCGGTGGGTGGCGCGCTGGCGCGCGATCGTCGATGCTCCGGGGGACCGTGAGCGGGTCGCGGTGCTGGTGCGCTCGATGCCGGCTTCAGTACGCGCCGAGCGGGGCTGTGGCGGCGAGGGCGATGTGACCGCCGTGGGCTCGCCCGCGGTGATCGTGGAGGAGGTCCTGCAGGCCGTCGTGGACGGGTGCGCGCGGGAGTTTTTGCGGGATGGCCTGGTCGGCCCTGTTGTCGACGAGCGCTCCGGCGAGCGCTCCGACGAGGGTGTGGTGGATGCCTGGCTCGAGGCGCTCACCGGCGAGGTCGCAGTTGTGGACGGGGACCTGTGGGAGCTCGCTGCGCTCGCGGAGCGGCTGGAGGAGTGGCGGTTGGCGGGTGCGCGCTATGCGGCGCAGCGGATGTTCCGGACGTGCTTCCGGTTGCGCGCGCCCGGCGAAGCGGACGAGCACGACGAGCTTGTGGAGACGGACGAGCGCGAGGAGCTTGGGGAGCCGGACGAGCTCGCGAAACCGGAGGAGTCGAGCGGAGCGGCGCCCACCGGCGAGCCGTGGCGGGTGGAGATCCTGCTGCAGGCGAAGGACGACCCGAGCGTGCTGGTGGCGGCCGAGGAGGTGTGGGCACGCAGCGAGCGCCTGGATGCCCTGGGGCACATGCTCGAGAATCCACAGGAGCGGCTGCTCGGGGGGCTGGGGTACGCGCTGCGGCTGTGGCCGTCGCTCGAGCCGGCGCTACGCGAAGCCGCTCCGACGGGGGTCGACCTGGATGCCGAGGGGGCCTATTGCTTCCTGCGCGACGCGATGCCGGCGCTCGAGCAGGGGGGATTCGGCGTGCTGGCGCCGGCGTGGTTGGGCGAACGGCTGCGCATGAAGCTGCGCGCGAAGCCGCTGGATGATGAGGAGTGGGAGGAGGGCAGCGGGCTGTTTGGGATCGGCGGCCTGTGCGCCTACGAGTGGCGCGTGGCCGTCGGCGAGGAGACGCTCTCGTTGGAGGAGCTGCGGGCGCTGGCCGCGTTGAAGGTGCCGCTGGTGCGCTCGCGCGGGCGCTGGATCGTGCTGCGCGCGGAGGATGTGGAGGCGGCGCTCGGGTTCTTCAAGCGTCGGCAGGAGCGGGGCACGATGTCCGCGGGCGAGCTGCTGCGTGAAGGACTGGCGCTCGGCGGCGCGGGTGCGGCGGCGGGCGAGCCGGATGTCGAGATCGAAGGGGAGGGGTGGCTGGGGGAGCTGTTGCGCGCCGACGGGGAGCATCGGCTGCGGGCGATCACGACGCCGGCGTCATTCGCAGGCGAGCTGCGCCCCTACCAGGAGCGCGGGCTGGCGTGGCTGGCGTTCCTCTCGAGCCTCGGGCTCGGAGCGTGCCTGGCGGACGACATGGGTCTCGGCAAGACGATCCAGATGCTCGCGCTGCTGCTCGCCGAGCGCGAGCCCGCGGGGGCGCGGTCGGATGGGCCGGCCCGACCAACTGCCACACAGACGCGGCGCGGGCGCGGCCGCAAGCAGAAGGTCGGCTCGACGCTGTTGATCTGCCCGACGTCGGTCGTCGGGAACTGGCACCGGGAGGCGCAGAAGTTCGCGCCGGATCTGCGGGTGCGGATCCACCACGGCCGCGAGCGGCTCAAGGATCGTGCGTTCGTGTCCGCGGCGCGCTCGTGCGACCTGGTACTGACGACGTATGCGCTCGCGCTGCGCGACCGCGAGACCTTGGGCAAGGTGAAATGGGAGCGGATCGTGCTGGACGAGGCGCAGAACATCAAGACCGGCGAGGCTAAGCAGACGCGCGCGATCCGCGCGTTGAAGGCGCGCCACCGCGTGGCATTGACCGGGACTCCGGTCGAGAACCGCCTGAGCGAGCTGCACTCGATCATGGACTTCCTCAATCCCGGGCTGCTCGGCTCGGCGGGGAGCTTCCGGGAGCGCTTTGAGACGCCGATCGAACGCTATCGCGACGGGCGCGCGACGGCGCGTCTGCGCCAGGTGACGGGCCCCTTCATCCTGCGCCGGCTGAAGACCGACGGGGAGATCATCAGCGATCTGCCGGAGAAGATCGAGATGCGCGTGGACTGCCACCTGACGCGCGAGCAGGCGACCCTCTACCAGGCCGTAGTCGACGACATGCTGAAGAAAGCCGAACACGCCGCGGGCATCGAACGGTCGGGGATCATCCTGGCGGCGCTGATGAAGCTCAAGCAGGTCTGTAACCACCCGGTGCACCTGCTCAAGGACCGCTCCAGCCTGGACGGCCGCTCGGGCAAGCTGGCGCGCCTGGAGGAGATTCTTTCCGAGGCGCTCGCGGAGGGCGACCGGGCGCTGTGCTTCACGCAGTTCGCGGAGCTCGGCCACATGCTGCGCGCGCACCTGCAGGAACGCCTCGGGCGCGAGGTGCTGTTCCTGCACGGCGGAACCTCGCGGACGGCGCGCGAGGAGATGGTGGAGCGCTTCCAGTCCGAGGACGGGCCGCGGGTGTTCGTGCTCTCGCTGAAGGCGGGCGGCACGGGGTTGAACCTGACGGCGGCGAACCACGTGATTCACTTCGACCGCTGGTGGAACCCGGCGGTCGAGGACCAGGCGACCGATCGCGCGTTCCGGATCGGCCAGCGCAAGAACGTGCAGGTGCGCAAGCTGACGTGCGTGGGCACGCTCGAGGAGCGCATCGCGCAGCTGATCGCGGAGAAGAAGGACCTCGCGCAGCGCACCGTCGGCAGCGGCGAGGCGTGGATCACGGAGCTCGACACGGCGCGGCTGCGCGACCTGGTCGTGCTCTCTGGCGACGCAGTAGCGGAGGCGGCGTAGTGGCGAGTGCGGACTATTTCGAGCAGCTGGAAGGCTCGCGGCCGCTGCCGCCAGGCGTGGGCATCGCGGCGCGGGGACTCGCGGAGGAGGGGGAGGCGGCGGTCGGCGAGAGCTGGTGGGCGCGGCGCTTCATCGAGCTGTTGGAGTCCTTCGGCGTGGGCTCGCGGCTGGAACGCGGCCGTGACTACGCGCGGGGCGGCCAGGTGGCCGAGCTCGAGATCGAGCCGGGCATCGTGCTGGCCAAGGTCCAGGGCTCGCGCTACACCCCCTACCGGGTGCGGATCCGCACTGCGATGCTCTCCGAGCATCAGTGGCGGCGCGTGGAGAAAGCGATGGCGGCGCAGGCGTTGTCGCTCGCGAAGCTGCTCGCGGGGGAGATGCCGCACGACATCGAGGATCTGTTCGCGGCGTGCCGGCTCACGCTGCTCCCGGCCTCCTACGGCGAGCTGAAGGCGAGCTGCACCTGCCCCGACGTCGATAACCCCTGCAAGCACCTCGCGGCCGTCTATTACATCCTCGCGGAGCGCTTCGCCGAGGACCCATTCCTGATCTTCACATGGCGCGGGCGCACCCAAGAGGAACTCATGGAGAGTCTACGCGTGCGGCGTGGGAAAGCAAGCCCGAATGGCGCCGCCGCAACGACTGCCCCTGCCGCCGTCGCACCCCCCGACGGCGCTGTGTCCACCGGCACCGGTAGCGACGTCCCGCCGCTCTCGGCGCTGCGCGACCGCTTCTGGAGCAGCGGCCCCGAGCTCTCGACTCTGAACATCAGCCCGCTCGCGGGGGAGGCTCCTGAAGCGTTGCTGCACCAGCTCGGACCGGCGCGGGTGCAGAGCGGCGGACGCGATATCGCCGAGTTGCTCGCCCCGGCCTACGCGCGGCTCGCCGCGGCAGCCGAACGGCGAGCACTCGCGGAGTAGCCCGGACCTCGTTGTTCCTCGCTTCGCGCGACCGAGCCGCGGCTCAACTCGGCGATGCCCTCTGGTGTCCGGAGTGCTCGAAGATCGGGCCGCGTATCGGTGGCGGCCGCCAAGCCGACGGCTGGAGCCCAGGGAGGTTCCAAACTTTGAGACATGGTTGACTACGGGACCTTTACCCTGTAGGGTTGCCAGCATGTCGAAACTGGCCCGCCTATCGAATAGCGCCTGGATCTCTGTCCTCGACCCGACCTCGGGCGCGGCGCGAGTCGGCCTCGCGCTGTCGATAGCGGTGCTCCTCGCGGCACTCGCGGGACCGGCCGCCGCCAAGGCGGAAGGCCTGAAGGCCGTTTGCTCGCGCGCGACCGAAGAAACATTCGAATGCATGTCGTTTGAAATCTCGGCGTCGGAAGGCTTCGACGGCGCCGGCGAAAAGGGTGGGCTCTCTCCGGAAAACCTTCGTTCGGCATACAAGCTGCCGTCATCCGGCGGCTCCGGCCGGACGATCGCGATCGTCGACGCTTTCAACGATCCGAACGCCGAATCGGATCTCAAAGCATATCGCGCCCACTACGGCCTCTCCGAATGCACGACGGCCAATGGCTGTTTCAAGAAGGTCAACCAAAAAGGCGAAGTCGGGAGCTATCCCCCAAACTCGGCGCAATGGAGCGTCGAGATCTCGCTGGACCTCGAGATGGTTTCGGCTGTCTGCCGCGAATGTCACATCCTGCTGGTCGAGGCGACCAGCAACGTGCGCGCCAACCTGGAGGCCGCCGAGAACGAGGCGGCCACGCTTAAAGCGACCGTCATCAGCAACAGCTGGGGCGGCCCGGAGCGCGAAGGCGAGACCTCGGAAGACGGCACCTATTTCAATCATCCGGGCATCCCGATAGTCTTTTCTGCAGGGGACCACTGCTACATCGATGAGTGTGAAGAAGGAAAACCCGAACGGCCCGACTGGCCGGCGACGTCGCCGGATGTGATCGCGGTGGGAGGCACCAAGCTCGTAACGGCCTCCAACTCACGCGGCTGGAGCGAATCGGTCTGGTACGAACCAGAAACCGAATACGGCCCGATCGGAACGGACTCCGGCTGCAGCCTTTACGAGCCAAAGCCGGTCTGGGAGACAGACAGTCATTGCTCGAAACGCACCGACAACGACGTCGCGGCAGTCGCGGCTTGTGGGACGCCGCTATCGATATATGACTCCTACGAAAGGGAAGGCTGGATCGTCGAGTGCGGCACGAGCGCATCGGCGCCGATCGTGGCCGGAGTGGAGGGCCTGTCGAGCGCGAGCGCTTTGAAAGACGGGCCCGAAGCATTTGGAAAACTTCGCAGCAAAGGCGATCTGTTCGACGTCACCGAAGGGTTCAACTACTATAGCCTCTTCTACGGCAATTGCGGATCGTATCTGTGCGAAGCGAAAACAGGATTTGACGGGCCCACCGGCGACGGTGCGCCCGACGGTATCTTCAGCCCCGCATCGCCGCCGATCACGGCGACCGGGTCGGCTACGCATGTGGCCGAAACCGAAGCCACACTGCACGGCAGCGTCAACCCGAATGGGCTCGAATCCGAATATTACTTTGAATACGGGCCAACGACGTCCTATGGCAGCAAAACCTCGCGGGGGAAAATCGGCGCACTCGAAACGAGCGTCGAAGAGAGCAACACCATTACCGGACTCGGCGCGCACACGACCTACCACTACAGGCTCGTCGCGACCAACAGCGAAGGCACGACCGATGGCGCTGACGAGGTCATGCTAAAACCAACGATCACCGAATATTCGCTGCCGAGTGGCAGTCACCCGCGCGGTATCGCCGCCGGCCCATCCTCGACGCTGTGGGTGGTCGACGAATCCAGCGGCAAGATCGACAAGGTCACGACCGCGGGTGCCATCACCGAATACGCGACGGGAAGCGAAGACTGGCTGAACAGCATCACCGAAGGATCCGATGGGAACCTCTGGTTCACCGAGCGGGGAACGAACGAGGTCGGGAAAATCACACCGTCGGGGACGATCAAACAGTACTCGCTGCTCGCGAGAAGCGAACCGACCGGTATCGCATCTGGTTCCGATGGCAATCTCTGGTTCACCGAGCGCGGCACCGGGAAGATCGCAAAGATCAGCACCGCCGGCAAAGTCACAGAATATGAACTACCAGAAGAAAGTTACCTGCAAAGGATCGCTGCGGGATCCGATGGCAACCTCTGGTTCACCGCGGAGGACACGAACAGGATCGGGAAGATCACCACCGCCGGCAAAGTCACAGAATACGAACTACCTGAAAGCAGTCGGCCGTACAGTATCGCTGCGGGTCCGGAAAAAGAAGCCGCTCTGTGGTTCACCGACTCGGGCACGGCCAAGATCGGACGGATCACGACCGCCGGCGCGATCACGGAATACCCCGCCTTTGCAACCGCACCGTATGGCATAGCAGCGGGATCCGACGGAGACCTTTGGTTCACCGCCGGCACCGCCACGATCGGCGAGATCACGCCGGCCGGCGTCCTCACCAGCTACCCGCTGCCCTCCGAAAGCAATCCGACGGCAATCACGGCTGGTCCGGAAGGCGATGTGTGGTTCGTGGATACGACCACCAACAAGGTGAGCAAGCTCGCTCCGTAGGGAGCGGATCGCGATGGCCCGCCCGTGGACATGCAACGCGCTGGCGCCTTTGCTCGTTCGGCTCGGCACGATGGTGCTCGCCGTGTTGCTGCCCTGCGGCGCGCTGGCGCTCGCGGCGCCGGCGGCGGCCGGGGCGCTGGTTTGGTCTGAACCGATCGCGATCGGGCCGCAGCGGCCGGCGCCGGCGATCGATGGTGTCTCGTGCCCCTCGACCTCGCTGTGCGTGGCGGTCGACTCGATGGGCAACGTGCTCAGCTCCAGCGACCCTGCGAGCGCGCCGTCGTGGCGAGTGAGCCGCGCGTTCGTCGAGCACGCCGACGAGCGCGGGTTCGCGACGGTCTCGTGCCCGTCCGCGAGCTTCTGCGCGGCGAGCGGTAGCGGGACGCTGCGAACCTCGATCGATCCCACCGCCGGCGCGGCGGCGTGGCCGGCGCACAACTCCGTGAAGGGCGCGCCGCACAACCTCTCATGCCCGTCGCAGGGGTTGTGCGTCGGGGTAGACGAAAACGAGGTGTGGAGCTCCACCGAACCGCGCGGCGACGTGCGCGCGTGGAAGGTCGAAACCATCGAGGAACACAACCTCGGCGCGGTGTCGTGCCCCTCGACGTCGTTGTGCGTCGCGGTCGACGAAGCGGGCCAGGTGTTGACCACGCACGCACCAACGGGCAGCGCATCGGCGTGGAGCGCGCAAAAGATCGATCCCGGTATCGCGATCGTTGCCGTCTCGTGCTCCTCGGAATCGCTGTGCGTCGCGGTCGACGCGCGCGGCGACGTGCTCAGCTCGACCGACCCGACCGGCGCCGCGAGCGACTGGAGCAAGAGCGAAGTCGCCCCGGGCGCCTCGATGCGCGCGGTCTCGTGCACGGGATCGCTTTGCGTCGCGGTCGATGAAGCCGGCCAGGCGCTCGCGTCCAGTGACCCCACCGCCGGCGCGAGCGCGTGGAGCGCCGCGCATATCAGCGAACACCCCCTGCGCAGCGTCGCGTGCGCCGCGGCGTCGCTGTGCGTCGCAACCGACTCCGCCGGCGACATCCTCACGACGAGCACGCCGCTCGGCTCCGCCGAAGCGTGGAGCTCGGCGCACATCGACACGATGACGAGGCCGCCGCTGGCCGCGATCTCGTGCGCCTCGAGCGCGTTGTGCGTCGCCAGCGACGCCGGTCAGCTTGCGTCGATCGATCCCGCGCGCGATCCAAGCACGTGGAGCACCGCCGAAGCGGGTCCGCTCGCCGCCGACGGCCTGCTCGGGCTCTCCTGTCCCTCCACGGCGCTCTGCGTCGGCGCGAGCGACAGCTCGGTGAGCGCCTCCGCCGCACCCGCAGAAGGAGCCACATCCTGGACAGAAGAGCTGGGCTGGTTCGAATCACCCTCGCTGAACCCAGAAGCAGAATACTTCGGGCCCACGGGCGCGGTGTCGTGCGCCGGCGAATCGCTGTGCGCCGCTGACGGCGACTCCGCCAACGACTTCAGCACGCTCGTCACCTCAACAGCACCCTCGCGTGGCAGCGCGCAGTGGCACGAAGCCCAGATCGTCGGCAGCGCCAACAAGGTCTCTCCGCCATATGAAAACGACCCGGTTCTCAGCCTTGCGTGCGCCGCGACGACGCTATGCGTCGCGGGGGACGCGGCGGGCAATGTACTCCTATCCACGAACGCGGGAGCTGCCGCGAACATCTGGACCGCCCTGCCTGTCGATGACCATCCACTGCAGGGCATCTCCTGCCCCTCTACCGAATTGTGCGTCGCCGTCGACAGCGTAGGGGACGTGGTCTCCTCCACCGATCCGACCGGCGGTGCCACGAGTTGGACCGTGAGGAACATCGACCCCGGCAACGATCTCACAGCGATCTCCTGCGTCAGCGTGACGCTCTGCATCGCCGTCGACGACGCGGGCAATGTGCTCACCAGCACCGCACCGAGCGACAGCGCTGCGACATGGAACGCGTCCGACATCGATACGAGCGCAAGCACAAGTCGCGCCTTCATCGCGATCTCGTGCACCACCGAAGAACTGTGCGTAGCCGTCGACGACGCCGGTTATCTCACCATCGGCAAGCCCCCGCCGGGACCCGAAGAAAGCCCCGCCGGCAAAGAACAGCCGCACGGTGGTGGCGGTGGCACGGCCGAAAAAGCAGGTCCCGGTGCTCCACCCCCGCCCCAGGGGACTAGCACACTGCGACTCCTGCACGCCCGGATCGGATGCCGCGGGCAGATCACGCTCACGCTGAGCGCCTCCGACGGAGGCTCAATCCGTGCCCACGCCACCGCGTCGGTCCACCGGCGCGCCGACACACGACCCAGGCACAAACCGTCCCCGATGCGAACGATCGTCTACGGCGCCAGCTCCGCGGCCGCGTCGGGCGCAAACATCCTCACGACGATCAAGCCAACCAGAAACGCTCTCGCGACGCTGGCCGGCACACGCCTCCTACACGTACCGATCGCGATCGTCCTCGAACCGCACCTCGGCTCGCCCGCGACGATCCACACGACCCTCACGGTTCGCTACTTACCGACGCGGTGCCCGCGAAGACGCGAGCGGTGAGGGCTGCGATCAGCTCCTCAGCGGTGAGGGCTGCGATCAGCTCCTAGCGCCGACCTGTCCGCGCGCACCCGTCAGTCCCACACACCCCACACACCCGACGCAGTCCACGCACCCCGCGCAGCCGACGCACGCGGCGCAGCCGCTGCAGCCTCGGCATGCGACGCACGCGACGCATCCCGCGACGCCCGCGCAGGCCACGGTCAACGCGCTGCCCGCGACTGCCGCACCGAGGAGCGTGCCGGCGCTTCCCGCGACGCCGGTACTGGCGAGCGTCAACGTCGATCCCGCGACCGCGACGCTGCCCCACGTGAGCGCGCTTCCCGCGACCGCGACGCTGTGCCTCGTCGCGACGCTCCCAGCGAGGAGCGCTCCGCCGGTCGACTCCGTCGCGGCGCGGTGAGCGGGATGGGATCGCGGTGCCCGCATCGGTTGCTCTCAGCGTAGCCTTATCGCTTGGCTTTGCCCCGCGCCTTTTGCCGCACGAGACGGACGTTCGCGGTGTGTGTCTGCGATGACCCCGAGGAATCCGCGAGGATCTTCAGCGTTGCGCTCAGCGGCCCGCGGGCGGTCGCGAGCAGCGCCCGCCCAGCCGTGTTGAGCGTGAGCTTGACGGCGCCGGTCTGGCCGGCCGCGACCGCGAAGGAGGCCGTCCCGATGACCTCGGCCTTGGCCTTCGCGCCGCGCTTGGCGGCGCGCTTGGCGGTTAGGGTGAGCTTGCCGCTGCACGCAGCGGTGCCCGCGCACGCGAGCTTGACCGTCGCCGCACCGCTGCTCTCGACGGCGATCGTGGAGCCGGCGAGCGACACGGCGGCGGTCGTCGGCGTCGTGGCTTCGCCGGCCGCGGCTTCTGCTGCCCGCTTTTGCGCGGCCGCGGCGGCCGCTTCTGCTTCCTGGCGCCGCTTCGCGGCGGCCGCGGCGATGGCCGCTTCTTCCTGGCGTTTGGCGGTCGCTGCCGCTTCGCGCGTCGTGATCGCGGCTTCTTCGGTGCGCTGCAGTTCCACGGCTTCCTGGCGTTCTCTGGTTTCTCTGCGTTCCTGCGCTTCGCGGTGTTCGGTGGCTTCCTGCGCTTCCTGGGCGGCTGCTTCGACCGTCCCCGTGACCGTCTCCGTGCCGCCGCTCTCGCTGTAGGAGATGCGCATCGGCTGCGAGGCCTCTTTGCAGGCTTCGGCGAAGCGGACCGAGATTTCCGCACCGTGTTCGGGCGCGTTCGCGAACACACCCGTGAGGGCGCCCGATGTCGAGACGAACGTGAATTTCGAGCCGGCGGTGAGGGTCGGACAGGGCGCTCCTTCTTCGGGGGGGCGAACGACGATTTCGATAGTGGCGTCGCCGAGCTCGACCGCGCCGCTGGAAGTGAGCTGTGAATAGCCTTCCCGAGCGGGCGCGCCGGCCTTCGTGATCGCGAATTCGATCGTGCTGGCCGCGTCCAGTTTGACGCTCGTCGCTTCGATGCCTTCGGCGGGGTATTCGCCGCTGCCAACGGCGACTTCGGCGGCGTCGGTCGTGAGCGGCCCCACTGCTCCCGCGCCTAGGAAGAAAATGTGGCTCAAGCTCACCGGTTCTTTGTCGGCGGAGTTGAGCTCACCGAAGAATTCGACGGCGCCGTTGAAGATATCCGCTTCGCTCGGGTCGGACCCATCGATCGCCACCGGGCCGACGTTTGTCGCGTTGTCGAGGATGAGCAGCGGTCCGTCGCTCATGTCGACCGTCAGCGAGCTGCCCTGACCGGTCACTGCGCCCGCGGGCCCGAGGGCGAGGGCATTCTCGAGCAGGTGTTTGACGCCTTCGCCACCGAGGTGCCAGGTCTGGGCGGCGCCGAGCGCGATCGGCAAGCCCAGCTCCGCCGCCGTGAATTTGCTCGGCACCGCGGCGGGCGCGGCCGTGAGCCCGTCGCCGCCGAGTGTGATCGGTTCGCCGATGATCGAGTAATCTTCGCCGTCGTCGATATTCATCGATTCGACGTTCAGGCCGCTGACATTGTTCTTGGCTCCACGGCCGCAGCCATCTTCGCCGGCTTTGAAGGTGCAAGGAAGACTTTCCGGGAGCGCGGGAAAGCTCAGCGCCCCGATCGTTTCACCTGACGTGGGCGCGGTTTTCGCTTCCCAGTTTTCCGCGGTGGACCACAGCGGTACGTTTTCGTTCGCCGCCCCGCTCCACGTGAAGTTCGCGCTCGCCTGCGCCGCCGGCGCCGAGATCAGCGCGAGACCGCCGACCGCGAGCACGCCCAGCAGGCGGATCATCGACCCTGGAACCCTTCGCACCGCACAGCCCTCCCAATTCGCCGACAAAGAGCGGCGAAGATATCAGATGCCGGAAGCGTTCCCGTTTGCCGCCCGCGTCGAACGAGCGCGGGAGCGGGATTGGGGGCAGTCGCCGGCGCGCGATCCAAATCATCGCGCCCGTCGCGACGCTACTGTTCGCGGATGGCCGCGACGCGGTTCACGGGGCGTCCACCGGTCACGCGCGCGGCTCGCCCGAGGAGCGGGGCGCGCCGCGTGCCACGCGGCAGGGTCGGCGCTGCCACCGCGCAGGCGCTGCTAGCGCTCGCGGTCTACTGCGGCCTCTCGGCGCTCGTCTTCGGGTGGCACGCGCTCGGCGATCCGAGCCGCATCGTCGAGGGCTTCGGGCAGTCGCCGCCGTACTACGGGCACGACCAGAGCGCGTACGTGTGGTCGCTGCAGTGGGCCGCGCGCGCGCTCACGCACGGGCACAACCTGTTCCTTTCGCGCGAGATCTTCGCGCCGTTCGGCTACAACCTCGCGTGGGCCGCGAGCGTGTTCGGGCCGGGGCTGCTGAGCATCCCGCTGACGCTCACGCTCGGCGCGGTCGGGACGTACAACGTGCTCGCGCTCGCCGCGCCGGCGGGCGCCGCGTGGACCGCGTACCTGCTCTGCCGCGAGCTCAGCGGGCGCGGCGCGCCGGCGTTCGCGGGGGGGCTGCTGTTCGGCTTCGGCACCTACGAGAGCGTTGAGATGGTCAACCACCTCAACCTCGCGCTGATCGCGCTGCTGCCGCTCGCGGCGCTGCTCGTGCTGCGGCGGCACTCCGCGCGGATCTCGCGGCGGCGCTTCGTGCTCGCGCTCGGTCTCGTGCTCGGCCTGCAGTTCTGGACCTCGACCGAGGTGTTCGCATCGATGGCGCTGTTCGGAGGCATCGCGTTCCTGGTCGCGTTGTGGTTGGCGCCCGCACGACTGCGCCCCGGGATCTGGGCGTGCGCGCTGGAGACGCTCGGCGCCCTCGCACTGGCGCTCGTGCTCGCCGCGCCCTACCTCTACTACGCGCTGCACTACCCCAACCCGGTCAGTCAGATCTCGACGGCGAATGCGGGCGTCGACCTCGCGAGCCTCGTGATCCCCACGAAAGTCACCTGGCTGCACTACTCCGAGGGTGTCGCGCGCGGCATGGGCGGCAATCTCACCGAGCAGGTCGGATACCTCGGCGGGCCGCTGCTCGTGCTGCTCGTCGCGTACGCGATCGAGTTCCGCACCTCGCGCCTCGCGCGCGGCCTGCTCACGTTCATTGGCGTCGCCGCCGTCATGAGCCTAGGCGCGGAGCTCGTTCTCGCCGGCAACGCCACCGCGATCTCGCTGCCGTGGTGGCTGATCGGCAAACTGCCGCTGCTGCGCTTCGCGACGCCCGATCGCTTCGTCGTGTACGCGTGGCTCGCGCTCGCCGTCGTGGTCTCCTGCTGGCTCGCGCGGCCCGCGCACGCGCGACTGCGCTGGGTCGCGCTCGCGCTCGTGCTCGTCTCGCTCGTGCCGAACTTCGTGGGCGTCCCCTGGGGGACGCGCGTCGACGATCCGCCGCTGTTGCACTCGCCGGCGCTCGCGCGCTACGTGCCCCCGGGCAGCACCGTTCTCGCGCTGCCCTTCGGGATCGCCGGCAACTCGATGTTCTGGCAGCTCGACGCCGGCTTTCGCTTCCGCCTCGCGGGCGGCTACGTGTCGGTCTCGATGCCCGCGCAGTACCAGCCCTACCTGCGTCTCGTCAGCGCGCTGCAGGGCAACCTGATCGCGGGCTACGTCAAGCAGCGCGTGTGCCGCTTCCTCGCGCTCACCGGCACGAGCGTGATCCTGCGTCGCGAATTCGCGCCCGGCTACTGGGCGCAGCTGCTCGAACCGCTCGGCGTGCGCCCCCAGCGCGTCGGCGGCTTCGCGATCTACGAGCTCGGTGGGCCCGGCGGCTTGGGTCCGCGCGGGGTCTGCGCCGCGGGGCGACGCGTGAGGTGAGCCGTGCCTCGCGTCGCGTGCGTTTAGTCGGCTGGGATTTGGGTGTGGTGCGTCGTGTGCGTTGAGGTGGTGTGGGATTTGTGTGGCACGTCGCCTGAGGTGAGCGGGCCACGACGAACTTGTGTATCTATTTTAGGAGTTCTTTTCAGACCGAAACTATTTCCTCCAGTAAGGAACCCCAAAAATTGAATGTCCTCCTCCCGAGGATGGCCGCGCCTGCCACGCCATCACGGCCTCGCGCGCGGGACCGGGGCCGTGATGGGCCTGGGTCATTCGTAGCGCGCGGCGAGCGTCTCCCAGTGGTCGATGTCGTGACCGGGGATGATCAACGCGTCGGGGTGTTCGCGGTCGTAGGCCCCTAGCGCGCGCACGCTCTCCTCGAAGTCCGTGGAGCTCTCCGAGCGCCACGGGCGCTTGCCTTCGCGCAGCGTCGCGAGCGTGTAGATCGCGTCGCCGGCGATCAGCGCCTCGCGCTCGCGCAGCCGCAGCAGGATCGCGACGTGCCCCGCGCTGTGCCCCGGCGTGTCGAGCAGCGTGACCGACCCGTCGCCGAAGAGGTCCAGTGTCCGCGCGAAGGGGCCGCGCGGCTGCGCCGGCGGCGCGTGCAGGTCGACCGTGCGGTACTGCAGACGCGGGTCGAGCTGGGCGGGGTTGTAGCCGTGCAGCGCCGGCCCGCGCGCGCCCGCCGCGCGCCACTCGGCCTGGGAGACCACCACGGTCGCGTCCGGGAATTCCGCGAGCGCGCTGGCATGATCGAAGTGCAGGTGTGTCATCACGATCAGGCGCAGCTCCGCGGGGTCCACGCCGCGCGCACGGAGCTGCGCGGCGGCGGTCTGCGCGGGGTCCATGCGGACGTTGCGCGCGAGCAGCTTCAGCGGCCCGAGGTTGCGATTGCGCGCCGCGCCGCCCTCGGCCACGGCGCGGTGAAAGCCGGTGTCGATCAAGATCGGTCCGACACCGGGGTGCTCGATCAGGAAGGCCACGATCGGGACGCGGATCAGCTCGCGCTTGGGGACGCCGATGCCGAGCGCGTGCAGCGTGCCCCTCGCTCCGCGCTCGGCCTCGAACCAGGCCTTGGGGCCGAGCATCTCCGCGCACAGCAGCGGCTGCAGCGTCACGGTCGCGCCCGCCTGCCCGCCCGGCAGCGGGAGCGGGAGCGGCGTCGCCTGCGGCAGGGCGCTCATGCGGACAGTTTCGACGATCGCCCCCGTGGAGGTCGCGCGCCTCTCGACGATCGCCCCCGTGGAGGTCGCGCGCCTCTCGACGATCGCCCGCGCGGAGGTCGCGCGCCTCTCGGCGCATTGCCCGCGGAGGTCGCGAGCCTCTGCATGCGACGAGCGGTACGCGACCGTTCGGGGGCGGCGCGAGATCGTCACAGCATCCAGCGCGCGCTTGCGCTAGCTTTGGGGCATGGGTGAGCGCACCGAGTACGCACCGGGCACGTTCTGCTGGGTCGAACTAACCACCACCGACCAGGACGCGGCGAAGGCTTTTTACGGCGCGCTGCTCGGCTGGGAGTACGACGACCGGCCGGTGGGCGACGGTGGCTACGTCTACTCGATGGCGCAGGTCGATGGCAAGAACGTCGCGGCGATCGCGGCGCAGCCCGAGCAGCAGCGCGAGGCGGGGGTGCCGCCGCTGTGGAACTCCTACGTCTCGGTGGCCGATGCCGACGCGACGGCCGCGCGCGCGGCGGAGCTCGGCGCGACGGTGCACGCGCCGCCGTTCGACGTGATGGACGTCGGGCGGATGGCCGTGATCCAGGATCCGCAGGGCGCGCACTTCGAGATCTGGCAGCCCAAGGAACACTTCGGCGCGAGCCTTGTCAACGCGTCGGGCGCGCTGGTCTGGAACGAGCTTGCCTCGCCGGACATGGACGCTTCGAGCGCGTTCTACGGCGCGCTATTCGGCTGGAAGATCGCGCCGTTCGAGGGCAGCCCGGAACCGTACCTGTCAATCAAAGTCGGCGAGGCCAACAATGGCGGCATCCGCGCCAATCAGCAGCCCGGCCCGCCGCCGCACTGGCTGGCGTACTTCGGCGTCGAGGATCTCGACGCGGCGCTGGCGCGGGTGGGGGAGCTCGGCGGCACAGTGCACGCCGGCCCAATCGACATCCAGATCGCGAAGATCGCGGTCGTCGGCGACCCGCAGGGCGCGATCTTCGCGCTGTACGCGGGCGCGCTCGAGCCGTAGAGCGCGGCACGCGCGGCGGCTCCGCGTGACCATGCCATCCCAAGCCATGCGTACCTTCGTCTGCGAAGATGAGTCCATGGCTACGCAAGCTGCCTTCGACATCCCGATGGACCCCGCGCTCCCGCTCTACCGGTTGGAGGCGGCCACCTACGCGCGCATGGTCGAGGCGGGCGTACTCGACGGTGCGGAGATCGGGCTGCGGGACGGGTTGCTCGTCCGCCGAAGCTCCGGCCGAGCCGGCGCGCTCTACCGGCTTGACACCGAGACGTACAACCGGATGGTCGCAACGGGTGCGCTTGCGGACGAGCCGGTCGAGCTGCTCGAGGGGCTGCTGATCGAGATGGGCCGTCAGGGGCCGAGCCACGTGGCGGTGATCATCCGCTTGACACGTCATCTCGCGAGGGCGCATGCGTGGTTGGCGGTGCAACTTCCGCTGGAAATCAAACCACGCTCGGAGCCGGAGCCGGACCTGGCGCTCATCGAGGGAGAACCGTCCTCAGAGCAACTGCCGCGAAGAGCACTGCTGGCGGTTGAGGTGGCCGTGACCACGCAAAGCAAGGATCGTCGGGCGAAGGGGCCGATCTACGCGTGCAACGAGGTGCGGACGTATTGGCTCGTCGACGTCCCTGCGTGCACGGTTGAGGTGCGTACCCAACCGGGCGCCGAAAGCTACGGTCGCTGCGAGGTCTACAACGTCGGCGACCGTGTGCCCTCGCCCGCGGAGGGCGTGCCGGACCTCGACGTGGCGTGGTTGTTCGACGAGCCGGGCGAGGCCTGACTCGACGGGTCGTCTGGCGCGGTGGCTCCGCGCGCACGCGCTACGCCAGCTCAGGCGCGCGGCGGCCCGCAAACCGAACGTCTGTTCCCCTTCGTATGATGTACCACTGATGGCCTCGAGCAACCAGATCGTCGTCGCGGGCGCGCGCGAGCACAACCTGAAGGACATCTCGCTGACCCTGCCGCGCGACGCGCTGGTGGTGATCACGGGGTTGTCGGGCTCGGGCAAGTCGAGCCTGGCGTTCGACACGATCTACGCGGAGGGCCAGCGCCGCTACGTCGAGTCGCTGTCGGCCTACGCGCGGCAGTTCCTCGGCCAGATGGACAAGCCCGACGTCGACTCGATCGAGGGTCTCTCGCCGGCGATCTCGATCGACCAGAAGACGACCTCGCGCAACCCGCGCTCGACCGTCGGCACGGTGACCGAGATCTACGACTACCTGCGCCTGCTGTGGTCGCGCGTCGGCAAGCCGCACTGCCCGATCTGCGGGCGGCCGATCGTCGGGCAGTCCGCCGAGCAGATCATCGATCAGGTCATGGAGCTGCCCGACGGCGCGCGCTTCATGGTGATGGCGCCGATCGTGCGCGGGCGCAAGGGCGAGTACGGCAAGCAGCTCGAAGAGCTGCGCACCGAAGGCTTCACGCGCGTGCGCATAGACGACCGCATTCGCCTGCTCGAGGAATCGATCGTGCTGGACAAGCGCTACAAGCACGACATCTCGGTCGTCGTGGACCGCCTGATCATGCGCCACGACGTGCGCAAGCGCCTCGCCGACTCGATTGAGACCGCGGTCGCGCTGGCGGACGGGTTGGTCGAGATCGAGATGCTCGAGTCGGGCGAGGTGCGCACCTTCTCCGAGCGCTTCGCCTGCCCCGAGCACGGCCCCTCGCTGGTCGAGCTCGAGCCGCGGATCTTCTCGTTCAACTCGCCGCACGGCGCCTGCGAGCACTGCCACGGCCTCGGCGCGCAGATGGTGATCGACCCCGAGCTGCTCGTGCCCGACCCGGCGCTGTCGGTCGGCGAGGGCGCGATCGCGCCGTGGAGCAACGTGGTCTCCAACTACTACGAACAGGTCGCGCAGGCGATCGCGGACCTCTACGGCGTCGATCTCGACGCGGCCTGGGAAGACCTCCCCGCGGACCATCGGGCGATCTTCCTGCACGGGACCGACGAGCCGCTGCCGATCTCCTACAAGAATCGCTTCGGGCGGCGGCGCTCGTACTCGACGCGCTTCGCGGGGATCGTCGCGAACCTCGAGCGCCGCTACCGCGAGACGGAGTCCGAAGGCGTCAAGGAGAAGCTCGAGGAATACATGGCGCTGCGGCCCTGCCCGGTCTGCGGCGGGGCGCGCCTGCGCGCGGAGTCGCGCGCGGTGCTCGTCGGGGGGACGCGGATCGAGGATTTCTGCGCGCTCTCGGCGCGGCGCGCGCTGGAGTGGCTGGGGGAGGTCGAGCTCTCCGACACCGACCGCCATGTCGCGCGGCTGATCCTGCGCGAGATCTCCGAGCGCCTGCAGTTCCTGGAGAACGTCGGCATCGGCTATCTCTCGATGGACCGCGCCGCCGCGACGCTCTCCGGCGGTGAGGCGCAGCGCATCCGCCTCGCGACGCAGATCGGCTCGTCGCTCGTCGGCGTGCTCTACATCCTCGACGAGCCCTCGATCGGGCTGCACCAGCGCGATAACTCGAAGCTGATCGCGACGCTCGAGCGCCTGCGCGACCTCGGCAACACGGTGATCGTGGTCGAGCACGACGAGCAGACGATGCGCGCCGCCGACCATCTCGTCGACCTCGGCCCCGGCGCCGGCGAGCACGGCGGGCGGATCGTCGCGCAGGGCACCGCGGTGCAGGTGCAGCGCGTGAAGGAGTCGCTCACCGGGCAGTTCCTCGCCGGCACCCGTACGATCGCGCCGCCCGCGAAGCGGCGCGTCCCCAGCGGCTACCTGAAGGTCAAGGGCGCCACGCAGCACAACCTGCGCGACGTCGACGCGAGCTTCGCGCTGGGCACGCTGACCTGCGTGACGGGCGTCTCGGGCTCGGGCAAGTCGACGCTGGTCAACGAGATCCTCTACAAGGCGCTCGCGAGCCGCCTGCACCGTGCGCGCCAGCGCCCCGGCGCGCACCGCGCGATCGAGGGGCTCGAGCAGCTCGACAAGATCATCGCCGTCGACCAGTCGCCGATCGGGCGCACGCCGCGCTCGAACCCCGCGACCTACACCGGCCTGTTCGACGTGATCCGCGACCTCTTCTCAAAGACCCAGGAGGCGCGCGCGCGCGGCTACAAGCCCGGCCGCTTCTCCTTCAACGTGAAGGGCGGGCGCTGCGAGGTCTGCAAGGGCGACGGGCAGATCAAGATCGAGATGCACTTCCTGCCCGACGTCTACGTGCCGTGCGAGCAGTGCCACGGCAAGCGCTACAACCGCGAGACGCTGGAGATCCACTTCAAGGGCAAGTCGATCGCGGACGTCCTCGACATGCCGATCGAGCAGGCCGTGAAGTTCTTCGAGCACATCCCCAAGGTGCGCCGGCGCCTGGAGACGCTGAACGCGGTCGGGCTCGGCTACGTGCGCCTCGGCCAGCCCGCGACGACGCTCTCCGGCGGAGAGGCCCAGCGCGTGAAGCTCGCGACGGAGCTCTCGAAGGTCGCGACGGGGCGCACGCTGTACATCCTCGACGAGCCCACCACCGGCCTGCATTTCGCCGACGTGCAGCGCCTGCTGGAGGTTCTGCAGCGCCTGGTCGACGCCGGCAACAGCGTGGTCGTGATCGAGCACAACCTCGACGTGATCAAGTGCGCGGACCGTCTGATCGACATGGGTCCCGAGGGCGGCGACGAGGGCGGCATGGTGATCGCGGCCGGCACCCCCGAGGAGGTCGCGGCCGAGCCGGCCTCGCACACCGGCCATTTCCTCGCCGAGCTGCTGCCCAGCGGCGGCGCCTCCAGCAACGGCGCCGGCTCGCGCAAAGCCAAGAAACCGCGCAAAAGCCGCGCCAAGGCGCTCGCTTGAGCGAGCTCGCCCAGGCGCGGCTGTGGGCGCAGAAGTGGCGCTGGTACGAGCGCAACACCCTTCCCTGGAACCGCGCGCAGATCCACTGGCAGTTCCTGCGCCGCGAGGCGTTCGTGCGCTGGCCCGTGCACGGCAACGTGCTGGAGGCGCTGCGCGAGGGGCGCCTGGAGGTGGGGGCGGGTGTGCTGCTGGAGCCGAACGTGTGGATCACCGCGCCCGGGCGCGCGCGTGTGCGCATCGGCACCGGGACGTTCCTCAACCAGGGCGTGATGGTCGCCGCGCACGAGCTCGTCGAGATCGGCGCGCACTGCATGCTCGCGAACGGCTGCTTCGTCTCCGATGCCGCGCACCGCTTCGACGATCCCGAGAAGCCCGTTCCGTGGCAGGGCTTCACCGCCAAGGGCCCGACGCGGATCGGCGCGAACTGCTGGCTGGGCGCAAATGTGGTCGTCACCAGCGGCGTCACGATCGGCGAGCGCTGCGTGATCGGCGCCAACAGCGTGCTCACGCGCGACCTGGAGCCGTTCTCGGTCGCCGCGGGTGCGCCGGCGCGGGTGCTGCGCAGGGTCGAGTATGCGGAGTGACGCGGCACCGGAACGTGACGCGTGGCGGTAAGCTTGCCACTGTGGAGAGGAATCGGGTCAGGAGCTTGGTCGTGCTTGCGGGTCTCCTGCCGACGCTCGTGCTTGTGCTGATGCTGGCGGTCGCGCCCGCGGTTGCGCTCGCCAAGCCGGGAGATGCAGCCGCCACACAGGCGCTCGCGCGAGCGACCGACACGCTCGTGCGCGCAGTGAGCCCCGACGTGCCCCGCGGACTGGCCGCCGCGAAGGGCTTGGCGGCGCACATCGGCTCGCAATGCCCCCGCGCGGCCGCGGGCTCGCCGCAGAATCGCGAGTCCGAACAGCTCGACGACGAGGTGATCGGTGCGATGACCGTCGCCGGTTATCGCACCGCGGCCGGGCCGATCGCCGCGTTTGCGCGCGCGGTCGGCGGCTTGCGCTGGAGCAACGGCAGGCTCACGCGCACCGTGCAGACCTTTGCGAGGAAGCTCCACGAGCTCTCGCAGCTCGCGGTGCCAAACCTCTGCGGCGACATTCAGACGTGGGCGGCGAGCTCGTACGCGACGGTCCCCGCGAGCACCACCGCGTTCGTCCACCACTACCTCACGGTGACTCCCGAAGCCGCAGAAGTGCCGCTGATGATCCAACTGCTCATGCCCTACGCGACGCCCAGCGACTTCCCGATCCTGCGCCGCGTCGAACGACTCGAAACGCGGCTCGGCGAAGCCGAAGCGGCGGCGGTCGAAAGCTACTCGCGGCTGATCATCGCGCTCGAACTGAAGCAGTAGGTCGGCGACAGCGGCTGCTCCCGCCGCTAGGCCAGCAGCGCGCGCAGCTCCTGCAGCTCGGCGGGGTCGATCTTGTACGTATGCTCGGCTGCCGGGTAGCGGCGCGCGCGGACGTCCTCGGCGTAGGCCGCGACACCCGCGTTCATGTCCTCCTGGATGTTCGCGTAGCGCTTGACGAAGCGCGGGCCGAGGCCGTCGCGGATGCCGAGCAGGTCGTGGAAGACGAGCACCTGCCCGTCGGTCGCGGGGCCCGCACCGATGCCGATCACGGGGATCTCCATGCGCGCCATCAGCTCCTCGGTGACCGCCGCGGGGATCGCCTCGAAGACGATTGCAAAGCAGCCCGCCTCCTGCAGCGCGAGCGCCTGCGCGGCGATCTTCGCGCCGGCCTGCGCGCTGCGCCCCTGCGCCTTCCAGCCGCCGAGCGCGGTCGAGGTCTGCGGGGTCAGCCCGACGTGGCCCATCACGGGGATGCCCGCGTTGACGATCGCGCTCGCGCGGCTCAGCGACGCGGGACCGCCGCCCTCGAGCTTGACGACGTCGCAGCCCGCCTCCTGCACCATCCGCACCGCGGTGCGGACCGCCTGCTCGTCGCTGGCCTCATAGGATCCGAATGGGAGGTCGCCGATCAGCAGCGGCGTGCGCAGCCCGCGCCGCGCGGCGGCCGCGAGCACGAGCATGTCCTCCAGGCGCACGGGCGTCGTCGCGCTGTAGCCGAGCACGGTCGTCGCCGCGGAGTCGCCGACGAGCACGAGGTCCACGCCGGCCGACTCCGCCGCGCGCGCGCTCGGGTAGTCGTAGGCGGTGACCATCACGATCGGGTCGCCGAGGCGCTTCTTCTCGACGAGCAGCGGCAGCGTCATCGGCAGCCGGCCGGGGTCGTGGGGGATCTTGACGTTCGGTTGGCTAGACATGGCTGCTTCCTCTCTGACGGCGGCGGTTGACGCCCCGGCGGCACCGTCCCGCGCGCTGCGGGTAGGTATCGCGCGGATCCTGTCGATCAGGCCCGCACCTCGTATGCCTCCCTCGCGGAGGGCTCGGAGGTAAGTAGGGTCGCCACCGCGTCGTCGACGGTGACGATGCGGTTGGTCTGTGCCTGCACGTGCACGACGCGAGGCTCATAGTGCTCCAACTCGGAGCGGTCGTAGTGGGCGTAGGAGATGACGATGATCGTGTCGCCGCGATGCACCAGGCGTGCGGCCGCGCCGTTGACCTTCATCGCGCCGGAGCCGCGCTCGCCGGCGATCGTGTAGGTCTCGAAGCGGGCGCCGTTGTCGACGTCGACGACGTGCACCTGCTCGTGCTCGAGAATGTCCGCGGCCTCCAGCAGGTCGGGGTCGATCGTGATCGAGCCGACGTAGTGCAGGTCGCAGTCGCTCACCGTCGCGCGGTGGATCTTGGACTTCAGCATCACGCGCTGCATCGGATGGTCGCCTTTCCAGTGGTGTCGGGGCTCAGGGGTGGATGTCGCTTGCCGCCAGGAGCGATCGCGGGATCGGCCCGCTCGCTGCCGGCAGCGATTGTGAAAGCGGTTGGACGGTGGGTTGGATGATCGCGTTGTCGATCAGCCGCACCCCGTCGATAGGGGCGGCGATCGCCAACAGCGCCGGCTGCTCGAGCGCGGCGATCGGCTCGAGCGTCTCCGGGTCGACAAGCTCGAGGTACTCGGGCGTGATCGCGAAGGGCTCGAGGGCGGCGTGCGCCGCGTCGAGCAGTCGCTGCGGCGTGCGCTCTCCGGCGGCCGCGAGCTCCTGCGCCGCGCGTAGCGCGGCGTGCAACGCGAGCGCGCGCTCGCGCGCGGCCGGGGAGAGCAGCGCGTTGCGACTCGACAGCGCGAGGCCGTCGCGCTCGCGCACCGTCGGCTGCACCTCGATCGCGACCGCCAGGTTTAGGTCGGTGACGAGACGGCGGATCACGAGCACCTGCTGCGCGTCCTTCTGGCCGAGGTAGAGCACGTCGGGGCTCGCCATGCAGAGCAGCTTCGTCACGACGGTCGTGACGCCGCGGAAGTGCGAGGCGCCGCGCGCCGCGCCCTCCAGGCGGTCGGTCAGGCCGAGCACTTCGACGGTGGTCGCGAAGCCCGGCGGGTAGACCTCGTCGACCGCGGGCGCGAACAGCAGGTCGGCGCCGGCCTCCGCCGCGAGCCCCGCGTCGTCGCGCTCGCGCCGCGGATAGCGCTCTAAGTCGCTGCTCTCGTTGAACTGCGCGGGGTTGACGAACAGCGTGACGACGACCAGGTCGCACTGCTCGCGCGCGCGGCGGATCAGCGCTAAGTGCCCCTCGTGCAGCGCGCCCATCGTCGGGACGAGGCCGATCGCGCGGCCCGCGCGTCGCGCCGGCGCAAGCGCGGTGCGCAGCTCGGCAACTGTGCGCAGCGTCCTCATGCGCGAGACGGCGGTCGGTTGGCGTAGCTCATTGGCTTCGAGTCCAGTTCCTGCGGATACCGGCGCGAGACGATGAAAGACGACAATGTCGTGCGATCCGCGCACGACGGTGAAGCAACGTAGGCCAGGGTCCATCCCGTACGCAGACGGTGATGGCCTAACGCAGATGTTACCGCCGTTTTTACATCCCGTGTGGGATTTTCGTCGCTATGTGCGCATTGGCACACATACTCGATCGCTGTAAAGCGCTAGGCCTCCGCGGTCGCCGCGCCCGCGGCCCCCGGTAGAGTCCGGACCATGGAACTCGTGCCGAAGCGTCAAGCACGTCTACCACTTCACGCCTCCGAGCAATGACGCGCGCAGTTTGGGGGTCCTATTGACCTGGATGTCGTCGCGCAGAGATGTCGCGAGGCGCGAGACTTCATCGACGCCGGCGTAAAGCGCTACATCGACAGGGCTTCAACTCCCTAAGGCGGGCTCTTGCTCGCGTCGATACCCTTCCACGTAGGCAAGATATGGCGTGTACCAACCAACAGACCTTCCTCTATCGCGACAGGGGACCTACGCGCACTATCGCTGCTAGCGAGAAGCTTGTGTTCGTTAGTCGTGTCGCCAGCTTCAACCGGGTCGACCCCGAGCCGTCCTCGGCCAACATCATCTCGCCGGCCGACGCCGTGAGGCGCTACTGGCGGTGGGACAGCATGCCCGAAACGATGAGACGTCTAGCCTGACCCCCTGGCAGCCGAACCTGGAGGACGTCTGTGACGCCAATAGGGCGATTCTCGAGGCCTATCGGCATCCGGAGCACTACAAACTCCGTGACCGAGGCTTTCTGGCACAGGCGCTTGCTGATGCTTGTGGCGAGCACTTTGAGGCTGGCGACAGTCCTGGAGCGATTCGGGCCGCTGCGAAGCTGGCGCACCTCATCGCGCGTGCCCACGCGTTCCGTGACGGCAACCATCGCACGGCGCTTGTCGTAGCCCAGACCTACCTCGCGAACAACGACCTTGGAGCTTTGAGCGTGCTCGGCTCCGACGACATTGAACTAGCCGAGCATATCGCCGGCACCGGCATCAAGAGCCAGCCTGCCCGGTATGGCCCGGAGGACACCGCGCAACTGCTTCGGGCACGGTTTGAGCGGCTGTACAGCCGCTGACCGTGCGTGGCGTCGCAAGCTCGGCACGTTGCGCTACCACGCATCCACGTACGGCCGCCCCTTCCCGGGCCGCCGCCACCACGCGCCGGTGTTCTCGTCGAAGAGCATCGCGATCCAGCGCCGGGAGTCTGCGGGGTCGATGACGTCGTCGATCTCGCCGTAGGCGGCCATGTTGACGCCGCGGCCGTGCTCGTAGGCGGCGGCGACGGTGGCCTGGAACACGCGCTCGCGCTCGTCGTCGTCGGCGATCGCCTCCAGCTCGCGGCGCATGCCGAGGCGCACGGCGCCCTCCAGCCCCATGCCGCCGAACTCGGAGGTGGGCCACGCGATGGTGAACAGCGGCGCCTTGAAGCCACCGCCGGCCATCGCCTGCGCGCCGAGCCCGTAGCCCTTGCGCAGCACGATCGTGCCCGTCGGCACGGAGAGGTTGGCGCCGGCGAGGAACAGCCGCGCGAAGTGGCGGACGGTGGCGGTGCGCTCGGCGGCGGGACCGACCATGAAGCCTGGCGTGTCGCAGAGGAACAGCACGGGCAGCGCGTACGCGTCGCAGAGCCCGAGGAAGCGCGCGGCCTTGTCGGCGCCGTCGGCGTCGATCGCGCCGCCGAGATGGGTGGGGAGATTCGCGACGACGCCGAGCGGCCGGCCATCGACCTTCGCGAGCGCGGTCAGGATCCCGGCGCCGAAGCCGCGGCGCAGCTCGAGCACGGAGTCCTCGTCGCAGAGGGTCGTCACGACGGCGCGCACGTCGTAGGCGCGCTTGCGCTCCTCGGGGACGAGCTGGCGCAGCAGGCGCTGGTCGGGCGTCGCGCTCGGCGGCGTCGCGCCGCGGAAGTAGGAGAGGTAGCGCTTCGCCGCCGCGACCGCGGCGCGGTCGTCGGCGACGGGCAGATCGACGACGCCGTTGGCGTCCTGCACGGCGATCGGGCCGACGTCGCCGGGCTCGAAGGCGCCGAGCCCGCCGCCCTCGATCATCGCGGGCCCGCCCATGCCGATGCTGGAGTCCTCGGTAGCGATCACGACGTCGCAGCAGCCGAGCAGCGCGGCGTTGCCCGCGAAGCAGTAGCCGGAGGCGATCCCGACGAGCGGCACGAGGCCGCTGAGGCGCGCGAAGAGGTTGAACGCGCGGCAGTCGAGGCCCGCGACGATCGGCCAGTCGACGTCGCCGGGGCGCCCGCCGCCGCCCTCGGCGAACAGCACCACCGGCAGCCGCCGGCGCGCGGCGATCTCGAACAGGCGGTCCTTCTTGAGGTGGTTGCGCATGCCCTGCGTGCCGGCGAGGACGGTGTAGTCGTAGGACATCGCCACGCACGGGCGGCCCTCGATATCGCCGACGCCCGCGACGAGGCCGTCGGCGGGCGTGCGCTCGATCAGCTCCTGCTTGGGGCGGCGGCGCTCCTGCGCGGCGAAGATCAGCGGGCCGTACTCGACGTAGCTGCCGGGGTCGACCAGTTCGGCGAGGTTCTCGCGCGCGGTGCGCCGCCCGCGCTCGCGGCGGCGCGCGACGGCCTGCGGGCGTGCGGCGTCGAGTCCGAGCGCGTGGCGCTCGCGCACCGTGTCGAGGTCGGCGCGCGGGGCGTCGGGATCGAGTGCGGCCGAACGGCTGGCAGCATCGACGCCGGCGCCGGCGAATCCCGTATCGGCGGCTACATCGCCCGCGTCGCCGTCGTTGGCAGCGAGCGTCACGAGCATTTGGCCCTCCTCGACCGCGTCCCCCACCGCGATCGCGACGCGTAGTACGACCCCGTCGGCCGGCGCGAGCACCTCGTGCTCCATCTTCATCGCCTCCAGCACGAGCAGCGGTGTGCCCGCGCGCACGGGCTCCCCGGCGGCGTGCGCGACCGCGACGACGACGCCGGCGAACGGCGCGGTGACGTCGAGTTCCGCGGAGGACGGCATCGCGGGATCATTGCGCACGCCGGCGTCGTTGCGGTGGCGCGGTGTGCGCGGTGCCCTGCGCATCGTGCGGGGTCCTCAGGCGGCGGTGCGGCGAGCCGCGGCGGCGACGCGCCAACTACCATCCGACCCTAGTGTCGTCCGAGCAGAGCGAGCCGTCTGCGGAGCAGCGCCGCGAGGCCCTGAGGGGGGTCTTCGAGCAGGCGCGGGGCTGCGTGCGCTGCAGCGAGCTGGCGCGCACGCGCAAGAACGTGGTCTTCGGCGCCGGCAATGCGGACGCGGACCTGATGTTCGTGGGGGAGGCGCCGGGGGCGAGCGAGGACGAGCGGGGCGTGCCATTCGTGGGGCGCGCGGGCAAGCTGCTGGAGACCCTGCTCGGCGAGATTGGACTTCAGCGCTCGGATGTGTTTATTGCGAACACTTTGAAGTGCCGACCTCCCGGCAACCGCGACCCGCAGCCGCTAGAGATCGAGAACTGCCGCGAGTACCTCTACCGCCAGGTGGAGCTGATCCAGCCGCGAGTGATCTGCACGCTGGGGAACTTCTCGACGAAGCTGCTGCGCGAGGACCCGACGGGGATCACGCGCCTGCACGGACAGCCGGAGGTGTTGACGATCGGCCGCCGCGCGGTGCGGCTGTACCCGATCTTCCACCCGGCGGCGGCGCTCTACACGCCGCGGATGCTGGAGACGCTGCGCACGGACTTCCAGCGGCTGCCGGAGCTGCTCGCGCAGCCGGCGCCCCCGCAGCCGCAGGAGCTCGAGGTGCCGGAGATCGAGGAGGGAGCCGGTGCGGTCGAAGGCTCGGCGGAAGCATCCGCGGCCGCTGGCGCACCGGGGGCCGCTGGCGCAGCGGGGGTTGCGGCATCCGCGGCCGAGGGGGACGCCGTCGACCAGCTGGGGCTCTTCTGAGCGGGTATGTCGGCGCTTGGCTGCCGTTGGGATCTGCGTGTCATGCCCTCAAGCCCTGGAGCGCAGCTGTCGATAAAGACCTGTCTCCATCCTCCCAGTAGTGCGGCCGGCCCACGTCTCCCTCTCTGTGGGCCGGCCGTTTTTTTGAGGCTGTGACCGGCGCGGCGCGGTGTCTGCGAGAGTGACGCGATGCGTGCGCTGAAATGGAGCCTTGGGCGTTTGGGCCTGCCGCATTTCCTGCTCGCGGCGGGCGCGGCGTTGATCAGGGGCCTGTTCGCGCTGCCGGACGCGGTCATCGGTCGACTCGCGGGACCGATCCCGGCGCAGGCGGCGGGCCTGGAGGTGGATGCGTGGATGGTGGCGCGGCTGTCGGCGTTCGCGCGGCTGCCGGCGGGGGAGCGGCCGGTCGCGGAGATGCGCGCGCGCTTCGAGCTGATCGCGACACCGTTCTCGCCGCGACGGCTGCTCCCGGTGAGGACCAGCGAGCACGTGCTCGCGGGGCCGGGAGGCCCGCTCGCGGCGCGCCTGTATGTGCCGGATGAGGCGCCGCGGCGGGGGCCGCTCCTGGTGTACTTCCACGGGGGCGGCTGGGTGCAGGGCTCGGTGGCCAGCCACGGTCCGGCGTGCCGGCTACTGGCGCATCTGTCGGGTGTGCGTGTGCTCTCGGTCGACTATCGCCTGGCCCCCGAGTACCCCTTCCCGGCGGCGGCGGACGACGCGCTGGCTGCCTACGCGCATGTCGCGGCGCACGCGGCCGACTTCGGCGCGGACCCGGCGCGACTGGCGGTGGGCGGGGACAGCGCGGGCGGCAATCTCGCGGCGGTGACCGCGCAGGCGGTGTGTGCGGGGAGCGCGGGGGAGGGGCCACCCGCGCCGGCCTTTCAGCTGCTGCTGTACCCGGCGCTAGACATGTCGCGCAAGCCGGACTCGCGGCGGCTCTTCGGCGAGCGCTTCTTGCTGACCGAGCAGAGCATGTCGTGGTACGAAGACCAGTACGTCCCCGATCCGAACCGCCGCGGGGACCCGCGCGTCTCACCGCTGCTGAGCGCGGACCTCGCGGGCGTGGCGCCGGCGTACATCGCGACGTGCCTCGCGGACCCGCTGCGCGACGAGGGCGAGGAGTACGCGCGCCGCCTGCGCGAGGCGGGCGTGCGGGTGGCGCTGCAGCGCCACCCGCTGATCCACGGCTTCTTCAATCAGACGATCACACGCGGAGCGCGCGTCGCGATGGCGAGCGTCGCGGGGGCGCTGCGGCAGGGATTGGCGTAGCCAACTAGCCGTGCGACGTGCACGCTTCCATCCCGTCTTCGGGTCCGAGCGCCACCTCGCTCTTGAGGCCTCGTTTTCGGCTCGTGATGAGAGCGACAACCACGTTGTGCAGCCTCGGGATCGCTTCGTCGCGGGTCAGCACGCAGACGGGGCGGCGACCCTCGGTCTCGAGCTCCAGCCAGAACGCCGTGCCGCGTCTTACCACCGCTCGTCGAGGATTGCCTCGCGGGCGTTTTCCTCAGCCCAGCGATCCTCACGCGCGTCCAGCTCCTTGGCCGACCGGCTCGCCTCGTCGTCGAGGTACGCAGCAAGGTCGGTTTGGGCCGCAACCACGCGCAGAGCTGCCGTGGCCTGCGCGTCGCTCCAATGTGGCGCTTGCTCCAGCAGTAGGTCTCTCGCGGTCATGATGTCCATTCTAACGGGCCATTTCCTCGTCGTCGAGCCGCAGGCGTCGAGCGGCGGAAAGCAAGCAAGCGACGCTCGTGCCGTTGGCGCCGCTCGCACTGAACGCGATGGCGGGCTCGGAACCATCCGTCGGCTTGACAATTACTCCGTCGTGCGTTACCGTACGCAACAGCCTGGCTTTAGACGCCGGCAAACATAGATTCTCGTTGGGTCATCCGACGCATGGTTGACTTCAGGCGCGCTTTGTGTGTAGGGTTGGGGAGAGGGACTTGGGTCGTTTCGATGAGGGAGCTTTTGTAATCGTGGTTTCTGTAGGGAGATACGTGACGGGCGTCGGCGCGGTGCGCGGCGGGGCCCTGGCTAGATGCCCCAGCTTCTCGCTGGGTCATCTCTCTCTCTCTCTCTCTCTCTTCAGGTCGGCGGCTAGCAGCTAGTTTCGCCGGGGGCGCGTTTTCGCGCCTGTTGTTTGCCCGCGACGCGCGGGTGGGGCGTTTGGCGCCCCGGTGTTTTGGGGGGTGGTCGTGATGGCGCGCCGGGTGCGCGCGCACGCGGTCGCGTCCTCTCAGCCGGGTGGGCGGCGGCGTGGGCGGGGTGCGCCGGAGCTTGGGGCGCGGATCGCTTCGCGTAGTGGGTTGGCGCGTGATCAGGTGTTGGAGATTCAGCGCTCGCGGCTGTTGGCCGGTGCGGTCGGCGCGATCGACGAGCACGGTTATGCCGCGGCGACGGTCGCGCAGATAGCGGGCCGGGCGCGGATCTCCCGGCGCACGTTCTACGAGCTGTTCAGCGACCGCGAAGCATGCCTGGTAGCGCTGCTTGAGGATGTCGCGGCGCTGGTCTGCGAGGAGCTGCGCGAGGCGGCCCTTGAGGGTCTGTCGTGGCGTGAGCGGGTGCGTGGGGGGCTGCTGGTGATCCTCTCGTTTTTGGATCGTGAGCCGGCGCTCGCGCGGGTCTGTGTCGTGCAGGCCCTACGCGGCGGACCCAGGGTCCTCGCGCAGCGCGAGGCGATCCTCGCGCGTCTGGCCGGGGTGTTGGATGAGGCGCGCGAGCAGAGCTCCCGCGCGGGCGACTGCACCCCGCTGACAGCGGAGGGTCTGGTCGGCGCGGCGTTTGGGATCGTCCACGCGCGCCTGGCACGCGAGGAGAGAACCCGCCTGGTTGAGCTGCTGGGCGAGCTCGTGGGAATGATCGTGCTGCCCTACCAGGGGCCGGCGGCGGCACGCCGCGAGCAGGCTCGCCCCGCACCCAAGCCGCTGCCCGCTGCGCGGCGTCCGTCGCTGTTGGTGGTTGGTGAGCGTGACCCGCTGCAGCACGTTCCGATGCGCGTGACGTATCGCACGGCGAAGGTCTTGCAGGGCATCGCCGAGCGGCCCGGTGTCAGCAACCGCCAGATCGCCGACTACGCCGGGATTCACGACCAGGGGCAGATCTCAAAGCTCCTCGCCCGCCTAGAGCGCCTCGGCCTCACCGCCAATCGTGGTGAGGGGCGTGTCAAGGGGGAGCCCAATGCGTGGTCGCTGACCACGCTCGGGGAGCAGGTCGCGCTACGCGTGAGCCCCAACACCAACCTCGACGGCAACCCGGGCTAAAAGGCGATTTTGAATGTGGATGAGATCAACGAGAAAGGCTGTGAGCATGAGCGACCCTGAGCACAACCCGCAGAGACCACGCAGCGCACCACGCTGCCCCACCACCTCAGGTGTTTGTCTGCGTGTCCCTGGGCGTGGTGTGCTCGCGGTTCTCGTGGTGTTGGTGGCGGGTGTGTTGGGGTGTGTCGCGTCGTCTGCGTTGGCGTTGAGCCCCGAACGCCACTACGAGATGGTGAGCCCCGCGTTCAAGGACGGTTTCGGTGTCGAGAAGATCGAAGCGGTCGCGCCTAACGGCGAAAGCGTCGCGTTTTTCTCGCCCGGTGTGTTTGCTGGGGCGCCGCTTGGGTTCACGCAGCAGGATGATCAGATGGCGTATATCGCGCGTCGCGGCGGGTTGGGTTGGTCGACGTCCTCTCTGTTGCCTCCCGCCAGTCTCACACCCACCATTGTCGGTAACGGTTCGGGCGAGGATGTGTCCTCGACGCTTGAATCGACGGTCGCACTTGGGCAGCTCGGGCCGAACAATGAACAGGCTGACCAGCAGGCAACCCAGGGTGAGTTCTTGTTTCACTCGACGAGTGTTCCGGATATCGCGGCGAACTGGGAAGTCGGGCCGACCCTGGAAACATTTCAAAAACATCACAGTGCCGATGGTCGTCCACTCTATGTGGGTGGGAGTGCCGATCTATGTCATCTTGTACTGACGGCGGAGGAAGAACCGTTGCTGCCCGAGCCCGCGGGAGCGAGCCCGAACCGTCTTTATGAAGCTGCGAAGGGTTGTGGTGGTGAACCTGCGTCGTTGCGGTTTGTG